>Ga0222420_100123_pt1 | contig 142596 bp, 131 predicted proteins | sample 3A2ome_FD_182470 | JGI IMG/M metagenome (GOLD analysis project Ga0222420, IMG submission 182470) | Enriched microbial communities from leaf-cutter ant dump, University of Wisconsin, Madison, United States - 3A200A (version 2) | ecosystem: Environmental > Terrestrial > Nest > Insects nest > Nest... | reverse complement strand
AAGCTGGACGGCAACGCCGTGCATCTTGCCCTGAAAACGCGCAAAATATTGATTCGCAACTTCTCCAACGCCCATCCGCTACTGGCCGACTGCCTGCGCATCTCGGTGGGCACCCCGGCAGAAAACGCCGCCTTGCTATCCGCCCTGCAAGAGATTTTGAGTGCTTAACATGCGTACCGCAGAGATCACCCGCAACACCAACGAAACCCGCATCCGCGTGGCCGTCAACCTCGACGGCACCGGCAAGCAGACCATCGACACCGGCGTGCCCTTCCTGGACCACATGCTGGACCAGATCGCGCGCCACGGCCTGATCGACCTGGACATCAAGGCCGAGGGCGACCTGCACATCGATGCGCACCACACGGTGGAAGACGTGGGCATCACCCTGGGCATGGCGATCGCCAAGGCGGCCGGCACCAAGGCCGGCCTGCGCCGCTACGGCCACGCCTACGTGCCGCTGGACGAGGCGCTGTCGCGCGTGGTGGTGGACTTCTCGGGCCGCCCGGGCCTGGAATACCACATCCCCTTCACCCGCGCCCGCATCGGCGATTTCGACGTGGACCTGACGCGCGAATTCTTCCAGGGCCTGGTCAACCACGCCCTGATCACGCTGCATATCGACAACCTGCGCGGCTTCAACGCCCACCACCAGGCGGAAACGGTCTTCAAGGCCTGTGGCCGCGCCCTGCGCATGGCCCTGGAAGTCGACCCCCGCATGGGCGACACCGTGCCTTCCACCAAAGGCGTGCTGTAACGTTCGCCATCCACACCGCAGCAGGCAGAAAGAAGTGACCACTATCGCCATCGTCGACTACGGAATGGGTAACTTCCATTCCGTCGCCCGCGCCCTGAAGTACGCCGCCCCCGATGCGGACATCCGCATCTGCAGCCAGCCCCAGGACATCGACGCGGCCGACCGCGTCGTGTTTCCCGGGCAGGGCGCCATGGCGGACTGCATGCGTACCCTGAATGAATCCGGCCTGCGCGACGCCGTCGTGCGCGCCGCGCGCGAAAAGCCCCTGCTGGGCGTCTGCGTGGGCGAACAGATGCTGTTCGAATCCAGCGAAGAAGGCGGCACCGCCTGCCTGGGGCTGTTCCCCGGGGTGGTGCGCCGCTTCTCGGGCCCGCGCTTCGCCGACCCGCTGGCCGGCGACGAAGCCTGCCTGGCCGATACCGGCGCCGCCGGCCCGGCCGACGGCGGCCCCGAGTTGCTCAAGGTTCCGCACATGGGATGGAACAAAGTGCGCCAGACGCGCTCTCATCCTATCTGGGCCGGCATTCCGGACGAAACGCACTTCTATTTCGTCCATAGTTACTACGCCGACCCGGCGGATCCCGGCCTCACCGTTGGTGAAACCGATTATGGCCTCGCCTTTACCTGCGCAGTGGCGGCAGCTAACATTTTCGCGGTGCAGTTCCATCCCGAAAAGAGCGCCGAGCACGGTTTGCGCCTGTATCGCAATTTTGTAGACTGGCAGCCGTAGTCCTGGCGTCCGTTGACGCCAGACTGCGCCCGCCCGCCCTTTCAACCCACAATTTTCTCGCTGCCCACCATGCTGCTGATCCCCGCCATCGATCTCAAAGACGGGCGCTGCGTGCGCCTGCGCCAGGGTGACCTGGACGATGCAACGGTGTTCTCCGAAGACCCCGCCGCCATGGCCACCCGCTGGCTGGACCAAGGCGCCCGCCGCCTGCACCTGGTCGACCTGAACGGCGCCGTTGCCGGCAAACCGAAGAACGAAGCCCCCATCAAGGCGATCCTGGACGCCGTCGGCGAAGACATTCCCGTCCAGATCGGCGGAGGCATCCGCGATCTCGACACCATCGAACGCTATCTCGACGCGGGCATTTCCTACGTGATCATCGGCACCGCCGCCGTCAAGAACCCGGGCTTCCTGCAGGACGCCTGCGGCGCCTTCCCGGGCCAGATCATCGTCGGCCTGGACGCCCGCGACGGCAAGATCGCCACCGACGGCTGGAGCAAGCTGACCCGCCACGACGTGCTGGACCTGGCCAAGAAATTCGAGGACTACGGCTGCGAGGCCATCATCTACACCGACATCGGCCGCGACGGCATGCTGTCGGGCGTCAACGTCGAAGCCACGGTCCGCCTGGCCCAGCACGTGCGCATCCCGGTCTACGCTTCAGGCGGCATCGCCGGCATCCAGGACATCGAAGCCCTGTGCGCCGTCGAGGAAGAGGGCGTCGAAGGCGCCATCCTGGGCCGCAGCATCTACGAAGGCACGCTCGACTTCCAGTCGGCGCAGGCCCGCGCCGACGAATTGGCAAAATGACCACCTCCAGCAGCACCTCCGGCGCCGGCGCGCCCGCAGCAAACGCGCTGACCCGCCGCATCATTCCCTGCCTGGACGTCACCGCCGGGCGGGTCGTCAAGGGCGTGAACTTCGTGAACCTGGCCGACGCCGGGGATCCCGTCGAAATCGCCCGCCGCTACAACGAACAGGGCGCCGACGAACTCACGTTCCTGGACATCACCGCCACCAGCGACGGCCGCGACCTGATCCTGCCCATCATCGAGCAGGTGGCCTCGCAGGTCTTCATCCCGCTGACGGTGGGCGGCGGCGTGCGCCAGGTGTCCGACATCCAGCGCCTGCTCAACGCCGGCGCCGACAAGATCAGCATCAACAGCGCCGCCGTGGCCAATCCGGAGCTGGTCCGCGCCGCCTCGGACTACCACGGCTCGCAGTGCGTGGTGGTCGCGATCGACGCGCGCCGCGTTTCCGCCGAGGGCGAGCCCGCCCGCTGGGAAGTCTTCACCCATGGCGGCCGCAAGGCCACCGGGCTGGACGCGGTGGCCTGGGCGCGCCGCATGGCGGCCTACGGCGCCGGCGAAATCCTGCTGACCAGCATGGACCGCGACGGCACCAAGTCCGGTTTCGACCTGGAACTCACGCGCACCGTCTCGGACGCCGTGCCGGTGCCCGTCATCGCCTCGGGCGGGGTGGGCAACCTGCAGCACCTGGCCGACGGGGTCACCGCCGGCCGCGCCAGCGCGGTCCTGGCCGCCAGCATCTTCCACTTCGGCCAGCACACCGTGGGCGAGTGCAAGCGCTTCATGGCTGGGCAGGGCATTCCTGTGAGGCTGTAGCCCACCCCCGAAGCGCCTGCGGCGCTTCCCCCTCAAGGGGGCGCCGCTGCGGACCGGCAAAGCCGGCTCCGCGCGGCACCGCTGCTGGTGCATCGATCGCTGGCGACGGGAGTGCCTCGAATGCACGGAAGCGGTAGAACACCCCTGTTTGGGCCGGCCCACGCGTGCAACAATGTATTGCCGTAAGATTATGGATCGCGCCGCGCTGGTTCTGGGTGCTGCGCGCGGGACTATGGATAGAGAAATGAGCAACGAACCCGCCTGGATGGCCGATGTCGTCTTCGACGAAAACGGCCTCATTCCCGCCATCGCGCAGGACGCCGACAACGGCCAGATCATGATGGTGGCCTGGATGAACCGCGAATCCCTGGCCGAGACCGCCGCCACCGGGCGCGCCGTGTACTGGTCGCGTTCGCGCCAGCGCCTGTGGCGCAAGGGCGAGGAATCCGGCCACGTGCAGGAAGTGCACGAACTGCGCCTGGACTGCGACGGCGACGTGATCCTGCTCAAGGTGCACCAGGAAGGCGGCATCGCCTGCCACACCGGCCGCGCAAGCTGTTTCTACCGTCGCCTGGAAGGCCAGACCGACCAGGCCTCCTGGGTCACGGTGGACCCGGTGCTCAAGGACCCCGAGCTGATTTACAAATGACCGACCAAGCCGCAAGCGCCGCAGAAATCCTGGCGCGCATCGCCGACACCCTGGAAACCCGCCGCCCCGAGAACGGCGGCGATCCCAAGGCCTCCTATTCCGCCAAGCTGCTGGCCAAGGGGCCCGACGCCTTCCTGAAGAAGATCGGCGAGGAAGCCACCGAGCTGGTCATGGCCGCCAAGGACGGCGTGCCGGACCGCATCGTCAGCGAAACCGCCGACCTGTGGTTCCACTGCCTGGTCGCGCTGGCCCACTTCAACCTGCGCCCCGAGGACGTGCTGGCCGAATTGGCCCGCCGCGAAGGGATGTCGGGCCTGGCGGAAAAAGCCAGCCGCCCGCAAGATTGACCACGGAAACCCGGAAAATGAGCGATAACTGTATCTTCTGCAAGATCGCCGCTGGCGACATCCCGTCCAAGAAGGTCTATGAAGACGAGGATTTTGTTGCGTTCCACGACATCAATCCGGCCGCACCGGTGCATTTATTGCTTATCCCTCGACGTCATGTCACATCCATACAGGATATTACGGCCGAGGACGCAGGTTGGTTGGGTAGAATGATGTCATTGGTGCCGCGGCTCGCCGCCGAAAACGGCTGCCGACCGGGCCCTGATGGCGGATTTCGCATCATGATCAACTCCGGCGTCGAAGGCGGCCAGGAAGTCCCGCATCTGCATTTCCACATCATCGGCGGCTCGCGCCCCTGGAAAGGGCGCGTGGCCCCCACCGCGTAATTCGGAGAAACATCATGGGTAGTTTCAGCATTTGGCACTGGTTGGTCGTCCTGGTCATCGTGGCGCTGATTTTCGGCACCAAGAAGCTGCGCAACATCGGCTCGGACCTGGGCGGAGCCGTCAAGGGTTTCAAGGAAGGCATGAAGGAAGCCAACGGCGACAAGCCTGCGGAACCGATCGCGCAGCAGCGCGTCTCCGGCGAAACCATCGACGTGCAGGCCAAGGAAAAATCCAACTCCTGAGCCCTCTCGCCTGTCTCCCGGGCCCGTCCTGACCGGGTCCGCCTCTATCGCATCAACTTCCAAGCGGCCGTCGAATGTTTGATGTCAGCCTCACTGAACTGATGGTGATCGGCGTCGTCGCCCTGATCGTCATCGGCCCCGAACGCCTGCCCAAGGTGGCCCGCACCGTCGGCCACCTGCTCGGGCGCGCGCAACGCTATGTCAATGACGTCAAGTCCGACATACAGCGCGAAATCGAACTCGACGAACTGCGCAAGTTCAAGAACGAAATGGAAGACGCCGCCCAGGGCGTGCAGCAGTCCCTGAACGAAACGCAGGCCTCGCTCCAGCAACCGGTCCAGCAGTTCCGCGCCGAACTCGATGAAGTCGCGCGGGCCGCCAGCGGCAAGGCCGTGCCGGAAGCCGCCGGAGACAGCCCCGCGGAGCCGGCCCGCAGCATCGCCCCGCCCGGACAGAACCACAGCCTGGACCTGGATCTTCCCCCGCTGGCCGAACCCGAACCGGCCGACCCGCAACCCGCCCCGGCGCCCAGCGCGCCCAAGGCCGACGAGGCCAAGCCCGTCTCGCCCTCCGGAACACCGACGTGACCCAGGACGCCTCCCAAGAAGAAGGCCAGCAGGAGACCTTCATCTCCCACCTGGTCGAATTGCGCACCCGGCTGCTGCGCGCCGCCGCCGCCGTGGTCGGCGTGTTCATCGTGCTGTTCATCTATCCCGGCGCGTCGGCCATTTACGACGTGCTGGCCCAGCCCATGCTGGCCTCGCTGCCGGAAGGCACGCGCATGATCGCCACCGGCGTGATCACGCCGTTCATGGTGCCCGTCAAGGTCACCATGATGGCCGCGTTCATCCTGGCGCTGCCGGTGGTGCTGTACCAGGCCTGGGCTTTCGTGGCTCCGGGGCTCTACAAGCACGAGAAACGCCTGGCGCTGCCGCTCATCGTCTCCAGCACCCTGCTGTTCATCGCGGGCATGGCGTTCTGCTATTTCGTGGTGTTCCGCACGGTATTCCACTTCATCGCCACGTTCGCACCGCAGTCCATCACGCCGGCGCCGGACATCGAGGCCTATCTCAGCTTCGTCATGACCATGTTCATGGCGTTCGGCATCACCTTCGAAGTGCCCGTGGCGGTCGTGCTGCTGGTGAAGATGGGCGTGGTCGAGCTGTCCAAGCTGAAGTCCGCCCGCGGCTACGTGGTGGTGGGTGCCTTCATCATCGCCGCCGTGGTCACCCCGCCCGACGTGGTCAGCCAGTTCATGCTGGCCGTGCCGCTGTGCCTGCTGTACGAGATCGGACTGATCTGCGCCCGCATGGTCACGCCCAAGCCGGACGGGGCGGACGAAACCGGGCCGGGCTCCCTGACCGAACGCCGGTAAGGCTTCCCGGACGGTCCTGCCCCAAGCAGGACCGTTTCACCTTGCAGGCCACTGGTTGCAATCCTAAATTGCAGCCATGTCACTCGCCCAACGCCTGCACACCCTGATGCGGTGGCGCGGCATCAAAAGCCAAAACCAGCTTGCGCGCATCTCGGGCGTGCCGCAGTCCTGCATCCACCGGATCCTCACGCGCAAAGACTGCTATTCGCCCTCTCGGGCCACCTTGCTGCGGCTGGCCCGAGCGCTGGACACCAGCGTGCCGTGGCTGACGGACGGCGTGGCGCCCGGGCCGGGCTCGCCCTGCAACGGCGCCGGCCAGCCGGATGAAGCCGGCGACGGCTATTGCGCCGAAATCCGGGCGCTGCTGCGGCAGCAGCCCGAAAGCACCAAGAAAACCGTGCTGCAGGCGGTCCGCCTGATGCTGAAGGGAACGTCCTAGCGTGGCTTGCCCGGGCGGGTGCCCACCACCACCGCCAGTTCCACCGGGTTGCCGCCGCGCAGGATGCCCAGCGTGGCGCGCTGGCCCGGCGGCAACTGCGCGATCTCCGCCAGCAGGCTCGTGGTATCGGCCATGCGCTTGCCGTTGACCGACTGCACGATGTCTCCCACGCGCAGGCCTCCCCGCGCGGCCGGCCCGTCGCGCATCACGCCGGCGATGATCACGCCCGTGGTGTCGCGGTCCAGTTCGAACGCGCGCGCCAGCTCCGGCGTCACGTCCTGCGGCTCCACGCCCAGCCAGCCGCGCTTGACCGAGCCGGTCTTGACAATGTCGTCCATGACCTTGCGCGCGATCTCGATCGGCGTGGCGAAGCCGATCCCCATGGAACCGCCGGACTCGGAATAGATGGCGGTATTGATGCCGACCAGGTTGCCCGCGGCGTCGACCAGCGCGCCGCCCGAATTGCCGGGATTGATCGCCGCGTCGGTCTGGATGAAATGCTCGTAGGTATTCAGCCCCAGGCCGTTGCGGCCCAGCGCCGACACGATGCCCAGGGTCGTGGTCTGGCCCACGCCGAACGGGTTGCCGATGGCCAGCACCACGTCGCCCACGCGCAGGCCGTGGTCCGGCGCCAGGGTGGCGGCGGGCACGGCGCGCAGGGTGGCCAGCCGGAGCACGGCCAGGTCGGTGTCCGGATCCGCGCCCACCACTTTGGCGGCGTCGCGGCGGCCGTCGGCCAGCGCGACCTCGATCGCGTCGGCGGCCTGCACCACATGGTAATTGGTCAGAACGTAGCCGTCCTGGTCCACGATCACGCCGGACCCCAGGCTGGTCGACGCCTGGCGCCGCGTCACGCCCGGCACCTGGCCGAACAACTGCCGCAGCACCGGATCGTCGGGCAAGGGGATCAGCGGCACATTCACGTGCTTGGTGGTGTATACGTTGACCACGGACGGCGCCGCGCGGGCCACGCCGTCCGCATAGGACACTGCCCCGGAGGCGCGCCCGACCGGCGCCCTGGCCGCCGCCGTGGCGGTCTGCGGGCCCGCGGCGGGGCCGGCCAGCCGCAGCAGATCGGGCCGCAAGGTCGTGACGACGAATAGAATACCCAGGCAGACCGTGACGGCCTGAGCGAATATCAGCCAATATCGGCGCATGTTTCTGATAGGACTAGCAATGAGTAAAGTGGACTCCCGCGTCCTGGCCGAGTGGCTGGACGACACCCTGCAAGCCGCGCGCTTCAAGGACTATTGCCCCAACGGACTGCAGGTGGAAGGCCGATCCGAAATCGGACACATTATCGCCGGAGTCACGGCCAGCGAGGCCCTGTTGCGTGTGGCGGCCGAACGCGGCGCGGATGCGGTGCTGGTGCACCACGGCTGGCTCTGGCGCAACGAGGACCGCCGCGTCATCGGCACGCGCCGCGCGCGCATGGCCCTGGCCCTGAAAAACGACCTGAATCTTTTTGCCTACCACCTGCCCCTGGACGCGCATCCCCAACTGGGCAACAACGTGCAACTGGCCCGCGTGCTGGGCCTGGCGCCGGCCTTGCGCGAGGACGGCTCGCCGCGAACCTGTGGGCCGGACGACCTGGTCTGGCTGGGCGAGGCTCCGGGCCTGAAAACGCTGGGCCAATTGGGCCAGCGCGTCGCCGAGCGCCTGGGCCGGCATCCGCTGGTGGTGGGCGACCCCGACCAGCCGCTGGCGCGGGTGGCCTGGTGCACCGGCGGCGCCCAGGGCATGCTGGCCGACGCCGTGGACGCCGGCGCCAGCGCCTACATCACGGGCGAAGTGTCCGAATCCACCGTGCACCTGGCGCGCGAGACCGGCGTGGGCTTCATCGCCGCGGGCCATCATGCCACCGAGCGCTACGGCGTGCAGGCGCTGGGCCAGGCCGTGGCGGAGCGCTTCGGGATCAAGGTGGAGTTCGTGGACATCGACAACCCCGCCTAGAGCAACCTTCCTGGGCACGACCGCAGTGCAAGCGCTCTTCGGAGCGCTTTTTTCATTTCCGGCCGCCGAGCCAGAGGCCCTCGCGCGTCGCATCCGGTCAATCGCGGTTCCCTCCCTGTCAACTCTGGCGGCGGCACACCGCCCTAGCATTCCATGCAACGGCCCGCGGCTTGGGCTTTCCAGGCCGGGCCTCCCACCTCCGGATCGCACAGAATGCTGACACTCTACGACCATCCCCGCTCCGGCAATTGCTACAAGGTCCGGCTTTTTCTCGCCCTCATCGGCAAGGACTACCGGAGCATTTTCGTCGACGTCCTGGCGCGCAAGAACCAGACCGAGGCCTTCGAGCGCATCAGCGCGTTCCAGCAGGTTCCCGCGCTGGCCGATGGCGACGCCGCCATCTGGGACAGCCACGCCATCCTGCTCCATCTTGCCCACAAGTACGCCCCCGAGTGGCTGGCGCCGCTGCCGCAGCTTGGCGCCATGTACGCCTGGATATCCGTATCCGCCAACGAGATCGCCAACAGTCTGCAGCCGCTGCGACTGACCCACGTGGTCGGCAACGCCGAGGCCGCGCACCACCTGGGCGTGAGCGAAGCGCTGCTCGACGTGCCCGGCATGGAGCGCCGCACCGAACGCGTGCTGCGGCGCATGGACCGCCGCCTGGCGGAGAACGCCTGGCTGGCCGGCACCGGCATGCCGACCGTGGCCGACATCGCCTGCTACGGCTACCTGGCGCTGGCGGAGGAAGCCGCCATCGACCTCGCGGCCTGTCCATCCGTTGCCGCCTGGCGCACGCGCATTCAACAGTTGCCGGGATACGTCCCGGCGACGCAGGCCAATAAGTAAATAAACGGCGCAGAGGAGACGACATGGACGCCATTCAAACCGCAGAACCCCTTTCCACCCCACATAAAAAACCGAACCTGTTCCGGGTCGCCGTCGCCACGGTGATAGGCACCGCCGTGGAGGCCTTCGACTTCCTCGCCTACGGGACCGCCGCCGCCCTGGTGTTCAACAAGCTGTTCTTCCCGCAGTTCGACCCGGTGACCGGGACGCTCGCGGCCTTCGGCGCTTTCGCCAGCGGCATGCTCGCCCGGCCCATCGGCGGCATCCTGTTCGGCCACTTCGGCGACCGCATCGGGCGCAAGTCGATGCTGACGCTGAGCCTGCTGCTGATGGGCATATGCACGGTGCTCATCGGGCTGCTGCCGACGTACGAGCAGATCGGCATCTCCGCGGCCGTGCTGCTGGTGGTGCTGCGGATAGGCCAGGGATTGTCCTTCGGCGGCGAGATGGGAGGCGCCATGCTGATGGCGGTCGAACATGCGCCGCCGAAGTGGAAGGCGTTCTTCGGCAGCCTGCCCCTGGTGGGCGCGCCGCTGGGCATCCTACTGTCCGTGGGATCGTTCGCGCTGGTCACCCGGCTGCCCGAGGAGGACTTCCTGTCCTGGGGCTGGCGCCTGCCGTTCCTGGCAAGCGCGGTGCTCATCGTCGTGGGCCTGTTCATCCGCCACGGTATAGACGAGTCGCCGGAGTTCGAGAAGGTCAAGCGCGAAAAAGCCCGGGCCAGGCAGCCGCTGGAAGAAAAAATGCCCCTGCGCGAACTCCTGCGCGCGCACGGTAAATCCCTGCTCCTGTGCATCGGCTGCAAGATCGCCGAGGTGACCCTGATCTATACCTTTCTCGTGTTCTCGGTGTCCTATGCGGTGTCGAAGCTGGACTTCAGCCGGGCCGACGCGCTGCATGCCTTGCTCTACGGCGCCGGGGTGCTGATGTTCACCATTCCGCTCTTCGGCGTGCTGGGAGACCGCATCGGCGCGCGCCGCGTGTGCGGCTGGGGCGGCATGTTCCTGGGCGTGATGGCCATCCCCATCTTTCTGGCGGTGGGCAGCGGCTCGCTCCTGGCATACAGCATCGCCGTCTTCATCGCCATGGCGTTCAACTACGCGATCATGATCGCGCCCCAGTCCAGCCTTTACAGCGCCCAGTTCCCCCCGGAGCTGCGCTACTCGGGCCTGTCCATCGGCGTCCAGTTCTCCGCCGCCATCGGAGGCGGCCTGGCGCCCCTCATCTCGGCCACGCTGGTGCAGAAGTTCGGCAGCATCCTGCCTGTGGGCATCTACCTGGCGTTCCTCGGCGTGGTCGCGGGCACCTCGGCCTTCCTGATGAAGCCCACGCCCCAGGACTTGCGCCGCGGCTGAGTCGAGGATCTACCCGGGCAGCGGGTCCGCCCTGGCCGCCTTGCGGTACAGGGCCGGCGGCATCCCGAAGCGCTCATGGAAGCGGCGGATGAAATGGCTGGCGTGCTGGAAACCGCAAGAGGCGGCGATTTCCTTGACCTCGACGTGCCACCGCCGCGGGTCCTCCAGCGCCTCCTTGGCCAGTTGCAGCCGGCGTTCGCGCACGTAGCTGGTGTATTGCAGCGAGCGCATCTTGAAAAGCCGGTGCACCCAGCGGGGCGAGACCCGCAGCACATCGGCCACCGCCTGAACCGAGAGTTCCGGATCGGTGATATGGGCCTCGATATAACTGGCCAGCACCTGCCAGTTGTCGGCCGGCCCCCGCGCGGCCTCGGGTATCTTCTCGAGCGCCTGGCTGGTGTAGATGGACGCCAGCAGGGCAAGCAGCGCCTGCTCGGCGAACAGCGACGAGGTGGGATTGGATTCCGCCTTGTCGAAGAATACGTGGTGCAGGCAGCGGTGCGCCGTCTGCACCATCGGCAGTCCGGCCCCGGCGCGCTGCGCGGTGAACTGGGACATGGCGAGGCTGTGCGCCCCCAGCAGGCGCGACAACGGCCCCTTGACCACCACCAGGCGCGAATCGGTCAGCATGTGGATCTCGGAGGGCAGCGCGGTCGTGCGGAAAATGATGTCGCCGGGCTCCAGCAGCAGCGTGGCTTCGTTCTGCACGATGACGCCATGCCCCGCGATCACGAAGCTCGCCAGGAACTCCGCGTGCTGCAGGTCGGCCGCGTGCTCCGCGCGGTGATGCACGCAGATCGGCGTGGCTTCCAGGCTCACCACCAGCCCGCCCGCGCGCAGCCTACAGGCCTGCAATTGCAGCCTGGGCTGTTCCGTCAGCGCCCGGAACTCACCCGGCAGGATCAGCTTGTCCAGTTCACGCTGGTAGCCGGAGATTTCCTGCGCATAGAAGGGCCGGAACTGCGGCGCGAAGTTGAGATCCGCCTCGGGCGCGGCGGGCCGGGCGGCGGGATTCGTGGGTTGGCTGGCTCGTGGCATGGCTGGGACACTCTATCAGCCCGTCCGGCGATCGCCGCGGGGCGCCCCGGGCTCCTGTCGCACTGAGTCAACCCGCATTCGTGATCGGTCAATCGCGCGCGGCCGGGACGGGCGTGTAATTGAGCCATTATCCCCAAGGAGACCCCATGCTGGACAAACAAGCCCATTCCGACGCGTTCTTTGCGCGGTCGGCGAACAAGCTCGACTTCGGGAACTGGAACGAGAAGGAAAAAATGGCCTTGAGCTGCCGCATCCTCGCCAGCGAAGGCCATTCCGAGACCCTGGCGGGCCAGATCACGGTGCGCAACGGGGACGGCACGTTCCTCACGACGCCCATGGCCCATGCCTTCGACGAAATCGTCCCCGAGTCCGTCATCCGCATCAATGACGCCATGGAGGTGCTCGACGGGCCGGGCACGCCCAATCCCGCCGTGCGGTTCCACTTCTGGGTGTACCGCCAGCGCCCCGACGTGCATTGCATCATCCACACGCACCCGCCCTATGTGTCGACCCTGTCCATGACGGGCCAGCCGCTGGTCGTCTCGCACATGGACGCGACGCCGTTCCACGACGACTGTGCCCATCTGAAGGAATGGCCCGGCCTGCCCATCGCCGACCAGGAAGGGGAAATCATCTCGGAGGCGCTGGGGAGCAAGCGGTGCATCCTGTTGGCGAACCATGGTTTCCTGGCCGCCGGAGCCACCGTGGAAGAGGCGCTGTACCTCTCGGTGCTGATAGAGCGCGCAGCCCGCAACCAGTTGCTGGCCGCCGCCGCATACGGGGAAGTGAAACCGGTCAATGCCGAGCTGGCGGCCGAATCCCACGACTTCCTGCTGAAGCCGAGCATCGTCCGCGCCAGCTTTGCCATGTTCGCGCGCCGCATCGAGCGGCAAACGGCTGCTGCCGGATAAAAGAAAGCGGCTCGAGCCCCGCGCCGGGCGGGAGGCTCGAGCCTGCGGGCCTTACGGCTTTTTGAGCAGGTCGCGGATTTCGCGCAGCAGCTCCACGTCCTCGGGCGTCGCGGCGGGCGCGGCCGGCGCTTCCTCGGCCTTGGTGCGGGCCTTGTAGATGGCCTTGACCATCCAGAAGATCACGAAGGCCAGCAACACGAAGTTGATGATGATCGTGATGAAATTCCCCCACGCGAAGACGTTGGCGCCCGCCTTGGTGAGTTCGGCGTAGGTCATCGGGCCGCTGTACCCGTCCGGCATCGACAGGACCAGGAATTTGTTTGAAAAATCGACCGAACCGCCAAGCACGAAATTGACCAGCGGCATGACGATGTCCTTGACCAGCGAATCGACTATCCTGCCGAACGCCGCGCCGATGATGACACCGACCGCCAGGTCCACCGCGTTGCCTTTTACAGCGAAATCTCGAAATTCTTTGACGAAACCAGTCGCTTTGCTCATAAAAGCACTCCCTTCGTGATACGCCCGCCAGTGGGCTGGCGCTATAATACGCGGTTGCTATGTTGTTACATATTCCCGCGAAGCCGATGCCGCAGAAGTGATGCTACTCGTAGAGCGGGCGCATCAACAAGGATAGGAAGATGAGTCAGGATACGCTGGTGCATGATGATGACGGTGCGGTTGATCCAAATCTGCCGCCCGATCCTTCGCGACGTTTCTGGGTAACCACCGCCTGTGCTGTGGGTGGCGTAGCAGGTGTCGCAACGGCAATACCGTTGGTGAGCACGTTTTCCCCTTCCGAAAAGGCCCGCGCGGCCGGGGCGCCCGTAGAAGTGGAGATTGGCGACATTCCTGTCGGCACCATGAAAACGGTCGAGTGGCGCGGCAAGCCGGTATGGATCATCCACCGGTCTCCCGAACAGATCGCCGGCCTCAAGAGCCAGGACGCCCTGCTGGCCGATCCCGATTCCAAGCGGCCCGGCTTCACTCCCGCATACGCCGAAAACGAAGGCCGCTCGCGCAAGCCCGAGATCTTCGTCTGTGTCGGCATCTGTACTCATCTGGGCTGCTCGCCCACCGCGCACTTCGAAACAGGCGGCGGTGGCGGCATGGGCGCCAGTTGGCAAGGCGGTTTCCTCTGCCCCTGCCACGGCTCCACGTTCGACCTGGCCGGCCGGGTCTACAAGAACAAGCCCGCCCCCGACAACCTCGAAGTCCCGCCGTACCAATATCTCAGCGATACCCGCATCATCGTGGGCGTCGACGAGGACAACAAGGCCTGACGCTCGCGTCGCGCTTTTTTCATTACGTAAGTAAATCCGCATTACGCCACGTGAGAGAAGGAGCCGTTACATGGCTGGCGAGAAAACCGTCGAGACAACAGGCTTGTTGGGCTGGCTGGACCGGCGCTTTCCGGTGACCTCTACCTGGAAAGCCCACCTGTCCGAATACTACGCACCGAAAAACTTCAACTTCTGGTATTTCTTTGGCTCGCTGGCCCTGTTGGTGCTGGTGCTGCAGATCGTGACCGGCATTTTCCTGGTCATGCATTACAAGCCGGATGCGGAACGCGCGTTCCAATCCGTCGAATACATCATGCGCGAAGTCCCCTGGGGCTGGCTGGTGCGCTACATGCACTCCACCGGCGCGTCGATGTTCTTCGTCGTCGTCTACCTGCACATGCTGCGCGGGCTGCTTTACGGTTCCTACCGCAAGCCGCGCGAGCTGGTGTGGATCTTCGGCGTCGCGATCTTCCTCTGTTTGATGGCGGAAGCCTTCTTCGGCTACCTGCTGCCCTGGGGCCAGATGTCCTACTGGGGCGCCCAGGTGATCGTGAACCTGTTCGCGGCCATTCCGTTCATCGGCCCCGAACTGTCGATCTGGATCCGCGGCGACTACGTCGTGTCCGACGCCACGCTGAACCGCTTCTTCGCCTTCCACGTCATCGCCATTCCGCTGGTGCTGGTGGGCCTCGTCGCCGCCCACCTGGTGGCGCTGCACGAGGTCGGGTCGAACAACCCGGACGGCATCGAGATCAAGCAGGGCCCGAAGGACAAGTACGGGCGTCCCAAGGACGGCATCCCGTTCCACCCCTTCTACTCCGTGCACGACCTGATGGGCGTGGCCGGCTTCCTGCTGGTGTTCGCGTTCATCGTGTTCTTCGCGCCGGAAATGGGCGGGTACTTCCTCGAGTTCAACAACTTCATCCCCGCCGACTCGCTGAAGACGCCTCCGCACATCGCCCCGGTGTGGTACTTCACGCCGTTCTACTCGATGCTGCGCGCCACCACCGACGAATTCACCTGGGTGCTGGCGGGCGCCGCCGTGCTGGGCGCCATCGCGCTGCTCGTCAAGAGCAACCTGAAGGGCCTCATGCGCATCGCCATCCCCGGCATCCTGATCGTCGTGGCCGTGCTGCTGCGCGTGATCGACGCCAAGTTCTGGGGCGTGGTCGCCATGGGCGGCACCGTGGTCATCCTGTTCTTCCTGCCGTGGCTGGACCATTCCCCGGTCAAGTCGATCCGCTACCGCCCGACGTGGCACAAGTGGATCTACGGCATCTTCATGGTCAACTTCCTGGTGCTCGGCTACATCGGTACGCAGCCGCCCAGTCCGCCGTTGAACATCACGTCGCAGATCGGCACGCTGCTGTACCTGGCATTCTTCTTCCTGATGCCGGTCTGGAGCCGCCTTGGCACCTTCAAGAAAGTGCCCGAGCGCGTTACGTTCCACGCCCACTGAGCCCACCAGATAACGGATTAACCATGATCAAGAAGCTGATTGGTGCCGTGGCCTTGATGCTCGCGTGCACCTCCACTTTCGCCGCTGAAGGCGGATTCCCGCTGGACAAGGCCCCGTACCGGGTGAACGACATGTCGTCGCTGCAGAACGGAGCCAAGCTGTTCGTCAACTACTGCCTGAACTGTCATAGCGCGTCTTCGATGCGCTACAACAAGCTCAAGGACATCGGGCTGACCGACGAGCAAATCAAGGAAAGCCTGCTGTTCACCGGCGAAAAGGTCGGCGACATGATGCATGTCGCCATGACCCCGAAGGACGCAAAACAGTGGTTTGGCACGACGCCCCCGGACCTGTCCGTGATCGCCCGCGCCAAGTCCGTGAACGCCGGCCCCTCGGGTTCCGACTACATTTACACCTACCTCCGCACCTTCTACCGCGACACGTCGCGCGCCACGGGCTGGAACAACCTGGTCTTCCCGGCCGTGGGCATGCCCCACGCCCTCTGGGAACGCCAGGGTCCGCGCGAGCTCACGACCGTCGCCATGCACGAGGTGGAAGGCAAGGAAGGCGCGCCCAAAACCTGGGAACGCGTCACGACGGTGTACGATGCACAGGGTTTTTCCACGGTCAAGGCCGAACCGGTAGCCAACTACCACGGCCATGCCACCTTCGATGCCAAATTCAAGGCCGCCAACGCGGCCCAAGTCGCAACATACGACAACGACATCGCCGATCTGACCGCGTTCATGTCCTGGATGGCCGAGCCCGTCCAGACGTTCCGCGTTCGCCTCGGTGTCGGCGTCATGTTGTTCCTGCTGCTGTTCTTCCTGGTTACTTGGCGCCTGAATGCCTCGTACTGGAAACACGTGCGCTAACCGCAACGCCCCGCCAGGTTTCCCGCCGTCCCCGATTGCAAATGGGGACGGAATCGGCGGATAGGGCCGTACGCCTATCCCGCCTGGCAATTGGGGCCAGCGCCTGCTAGATTAAGGCGCTGGCCTTTCGTTTTTCAATAAAGGACTTACCGCCATGATGGTGCTCTATTCCGGAACCACGTGTCCGTTTTCGCAACGCTGCCGTTTCGTGTTGTTCGAAAAAGGCATGGATTTCGAGATCCGCGACATCGACCTGTACAACAAGCCCGAAGACATCGCGGTGATGAATCCGTACGGTCAAGTGCCCATTCTGGTCGAACGCGACCTGGTCCTGTACGAGTCGAACATCATCAACGAGTACATCGACGAGCGCTTCCCGCACCCGCAGTTGATGCCCGCCGACCCGGTCATGCGCGCCCGCACCCGCCTGTTCCTCTACAACTTCGAAAAGGAACTGTTCGTCCACGTCTCGACGCTTGAAGACCGCAGCGCCAAGCCCGACGAAAAGAAGCTGGCCAACGCGCGCCAGAACATCCGCGACCGCCTGGCCCAGCTTGCTCCCATGCTGCTGAAGAACAAGTACATGCTGGGCGAGGAATTCTCCATGCTGGACGTGGCCGTCGCCCCGCTGCTGTGGCGCCTGGACCACTACGGCATCGAGCTGCCCAAGAACGCGGCTCCCCTGCAAAAGTACGCCGAACGCATCTTCTCGCGCCCGGCCTACATCGAAGCGCTGACGCCTTCGGAAAAAGTGATGCGTCGTTAAGGCTGTTTTGCAATGGGTGAAACTTCGACCAAACCGTATCTGATCCGCGCGCTGCACGAATGGTGCACCGACAACGGCTACACGCCGTACATCACCGTGCAGGTCGACGAGCACACCATGGTGCCCGTCGCCCACGTGCGCGACGGACAGATCACCTTGAACGTCGGCACGCTGGCCACCAACCGCCTGGTGCTGGGCAATGAATTCATCGAGTTCCAGGCCCGCTTCAGCGGCGTGACCGAAAACGTCTACGTTCCCGTGGGCGCGGTCAGCGCCATCTACGCACGCGAAACCGGCGCGGGCATGGGCTTCGAAGTACAGCCCTACGAACCGCCGGCCGCCGGCGCGCAGGGCACGGCGTCGACCGCCGCGCCCGAAGGCTCCGACGCCGCCGCCGATCCCGGCGACGACGGCGGAGACGACGACGAACCCAAGCGTCCGCGCCTGACCATCGTCAAATAGCGCCGCTTGCGGCCAGCCCAACGCGGGAACTGCATTTTTTCATTACAATGCGGTCCCTGCGCGTGCCCCGGTACGCGACGCCGGTGTAGCTCAGTTGGTAGAGCAGCTCACTTGTAATGAGAAGGTCGAGGGTTCGATTCCTTTCACCGGCACCAAGATCGAATGAAAAAGGCCGACTCCCAGAGTCGGCCTTTTCTTTGTCGGCGCAAGCGCCAGGCTCAATCCGGCTTGATACCCGCCGCCTTGATGATCGCCACGTTGCGTTCCAATTCGGTTTCCACCTTGCGGCGGAAGGCCGCGGGATCCGAGTAGGTGGCGGCGAATCCCAGTTGTTCCAGCCTGGCGCGCGTGTCCGGCTCGGCCATTACCGCTTCGATCTCCTTGGACAGGCGGTCCACGATGGGCGCGGGCGTGCCCTTGGGCAGCACCACGCCGAACCAGGTTTCGAAGTCGTAGCCCGCCACGCCGCTTTCCGCCACGGTGGGCACGTCGGGCACCAGGTTCGAGCGCGCACCGCCCGTCAGGGCCACGGCGCGGGCCTTGCCTGCCTTGATCTGCGGCAGACCGGCGACCAGCGTGTCGATCGACAGCGGAATCTGGTTGCCCAGCAGGTCCGCCATGGCGGGCGCGCTGCCGCGGTAGGGCACGTGCAGCAGCTTGGCGCCGGTGCGCTGGGCCAGCGATTCGCCGGCGATGTGGGGCGTGGAGCCGTTGCCGAAAGAACCGAAGCTCAACGACTGCGCGGCGGACTTGCTGGTGATGTCGGCGACGGAGCCGATGCCGGTCTGCAGATTCGTCAGGATCACGAACGGCGTGCTGCCGGCGATCGCCACGTATTCGTAACTCTTGATCGGCTCGTAGTTCAGGTTCGGATACAGCAGCGGGTTCAGCGTGAAGGTCGGCGCGCCGGTGATCATGAAGGTGTAGCCGTCCGGCGCGGCGCGCGCAACGGCCGCGGCGCCGATGCCGGTGTTGGCGCCGGGCTTGTTCTCTACCACCACGGTCTGCCCCATCCGCTCGCCCAGCTTGGCCGCGAACAGCCGGCCGATCACGTCGGTGGAGCCGCCGGGCGGAAACGGAACGACCATCGTGATCGGCTTGCTCGGATAGTCCTGCGCCGGCGCCAGCGCCGGCAAGGCGGCCAGGACGCACAGGATCGCGGCCTTGGCGATGTGCTTGCTCATGCGGAATTCCCCTCGTGTGGTTTGTGGTGGTCAGTTGGGCAGCACCGGCGCGCGGCGCCAGCACTGCGTGGCTTGCTCGAAGGCATGGGCCAGTTGCAGGAGCGCATGCTCCTGGCGATAGCGGCCCACGATCTGGATGCCGACAGGCAGGCCCTCGGCGGAAAAGCCGCAGGGCACGGAAATCGCCGGATGGCCGGTCAGGGACAGGTAATAGCCCGAACGCATCCAGTCGATGTAGTTGTGCATGGGCGTGTCCCCGATGCGGCTCACCGTCTCCTGTTCCACCGGGAACGGCAGGACCTGGCTGACCGGGCCGATCATGAATTCATAGGTCTGCATAAAGGCATGCATGCGCGCGAACAGCGCCGCGCGGTCCCGTTCGGCTTGCACCACGGCCGCCGCCGGCTGCTGCAGGCCCAGCTCGATATTCCAGATCACCGAGTCCTTCAGCAGATGCCGGTGCTCGCGCAGCGCGGCCTCGTAGCCGACCGCGAAGGTCTGCCCGCGCAGGGCCTGGAAGGCCGCGTCGGCACCGGCGAAATCGGGGCAGGCGGGCTCGACGCGCGCGCCCAGGTCCGCGAACGCCGGCAGCCGCTGCTCCAGCGCCTGCACCACGGCAGGCTCGATGGGCAGGCCGCCCCAGGAGGGCGCGTAGGCGATCCGCACCCCATGGAAATCGCGCTCCAGGCTGCCCAGGAAACGCGCGGGGTCCTGCTCGATGGCCAGCGGATCGCGCGCGTCGGGTCCGGCCATGGCGGCCAGCAGCAGCGCTACGTCGGCGACCGTGCGCCCCATGGGACCGGCGACCGTCAAGGTGTTGTAGGGGCTGGCGGCCGGCCATTGCGGCACGCGCCCGGGCGAGGGCCGCAGGCCCACCACGTTGCAGAACGAGGCCGGGTTGCGCAGCGAACCGCCCATGTCCGTGCCGTCGGCCAGGGGCGCCATGCCGGTGGCCAGCGCGGCCGCCGCGCCGCCGCTGCTGCCGCCCGCGGTCAGGCGCAGGTCATAGGGATTGCGGGTGGCGCCGAATACGGTGTTGAAGGTCTGGGAGCCGGCGCCGAATTCGGGCAGGTTGGTCTTGCCCAGCGTGATCGCCCCGGCGGCGCGTTCGCGGCTGACGATCAGGCTGTCGCGGTCCGGCACGAAATCGCGGTATAGCGGTGAGCCGTAGGTGGTGCGCATGCCTGCCGTCAGGAACGAGTCCTTGTGGACGATGGGCAGCCCGTGCAGCAGGCCCAGGGCATGCCCGCCTGCCTGATGTTCGTCGGCCCGGGCGGCGGCGGCCAGCGCGCCCTCGGCGTCCAGCGTCACCACGGCATTCACGTGCGGATTCCAGGCGTCTATGCGCGCCAGGTGCGCCGCCACCACCTCGCGGGCGCTCAGGCGTCCGGTGGCGATTTCCCCGCGCATGGCGGTGGCGCTCAACTCGCACAGGGTCGATTCGGTAGTCATGTTTCCGTCCAGCATGTATTGCTATGCGATACAAAGTATTGAATAATTAACTTTATAGTGGGTATTCCCGCCACGGACAATTCGGGGAAACTAGCGCCCGCGGCATTCCGGCCGCGGCGGCCGCCTTCCCCGCACACGAGAAACCGCCATGACGACGCGCCGGCCTCCCGCTCCCGACACCACCGCGACGGATACCCCCTCCCTGGACGCGGCGGACGATCCGCTCTTCGTCGCATCGCTGGAGAAGGGCGTGCGCGTGCTGGAAGCGTTCCGCGACGCCGGCGACTCCCTGGGCCTGACCGACATCGCCACATTGACGGGCCTGGGCAAGAGCGCCGCCCAACGCTTCGTGCATACCTGGGAGCGGCTGGGCTATCTGGCCAAGGACGCGCTTTCGCGCCGCTACCGGCTGGGCCCGCGCGTGGTGGAGCTGGGCTACTTCTTCCTGCGCAGCGACCGCCTCGTCTCCATGGCTGCGCCGCACCTGGTCGCGCTGCGCGACCGTTGCGGGCTGGCGGTGCACATGAGCGTGCTGGCGGGCAGCGACATGATCTATCTGCTGCGCCTGCCGAGCCGGCAGATGACGCTGGCGGAAATGCTGCCGGGCCGCCGCATGCCCGCCTGGTGCAATAGCGGCGGGCGCATGCTGCTGGCGCAACTGGACGACGAGGCCCTGCGCCAGGCGCTCAGGCGTTCGCCGCCGCGCGCCTTCACGCCGCGCACCGTGGTCGAACCGGACGCGCTGCTCGCGCTGATCGGACAGGCCCGCGCGGAAGGCTATGCCCTGACCGAAGACCAGGTGCTGCAGAACCAGGTGGGCGCGGCCGTGCTGCTGCGCGACGCCCGCGATGTGCCGCTGGCGGCCATCAGCGTCAGCGCGCCGCGCCATGACTATCCCGTCGAGCGCGTGCAGCGCGACATCGTGCCGCAGCTCTTCCGCACGGCGCAGGCCATCCAGCACGCATGATTGCCTTGCCCGCGGGCCGTTTTGCATTCCTTTCGTTTTTTGTGCATAATTCGGCCCCTCTACCTGTTCCCCGATAGCTCAGTCGGTAGAGCGACGGACTGTTAATCCGCAGGTCGCTGGTTCGAGCCCAGCTCGGGGAGCCAAAGAATGCAGTACTGAAAGGCCCGCAACCCTGTTGCGGGCCTTTTGCATTCCGGGGCGGCCCTCCGCCCGCCGCGCAGTACGATGTTGCGCATTCCCACCACGATTCCGCCTGCCCCATGCGTTCCGCGCGATCCCTGCCCGCCCTGGTTTCCCTGCGCGCCTTTGAAGCGGCGGCGCGGCGCCTGAGCTTCTCGCAGGCCGCCCAGGAACTGTTCGTGACGCAAAGCGCCGTCAGCCACCATATCCAGCGCCTGGAGGCGGAGCTGGGCGTGGCGCTGTTCGAACGCCGCACCCGCGCCGTGGCCCTGACCGCCGCCGGCCAGGCCTATTACGAGCGCGTGCACGCCGCCTTCGAATTGCTGCGCCAGGGCACCGACGAGATCCGCGGGCCCGCGGCGGCGCGCAGCAAGCTGCGGGTCGGGCTGCTGGCCTCGTTCGCGACGCGCTGGCTGGCGCCGCGCCTGGCGGCGTTCGCCGCGGCCCATCCGGACATCGATCTGCAACTGCTGCCCGACATCGCGCTGGCGGACGTCGCGGGCGGCGAAGTCGACGTGGCGATACGCTATGGGCGCGGCGCCTGGCCGGGCGTGCGGGCGCGGCTGCTCATGCCCGAGCGCCTGTCCGTCGTCTGCGCCCCCGCCCTCATCGCGGGCAAGAAACGCCCGCGCAGCCCGGACGACCTGCTGCGCTACCCGCTGCTGGCTTCCCACGCCAGGCACCCGTTCGAATGGGATGCCTGGGCCAGGCACTACGGCCTGGACCTGGGCCGCGTACGGCCCGTGCGCCTGCACGACTACAACATCGTGGTGGAAGCCGCCGTGGCCGGGCAGGGACTGGCAATGGGACGGCACCGCCTGATCGGCGCCCAGTTGGCCAGCGGCGCGCTGGTCGAGGCGTTGCCTGGCGCCACGCTGGTGGCTCCCCGCATCGGCTGGTGGCTGGTGACGCCGCGCCGCGCCCTCGGCGATGCGGCGCAGCGGTTCCATGCCTGGCTGGAGCAGGCCGCGTCCGAAGACACGCATTAGTTTTGCTCATGCATAGCGCACAAGAATTGATTGGTCAGGGTGCGCCGCGGCCGATAGCATGGGAACTGCCATATCGATCCCTCTTCAGGAGTCCCCATGACCCGCTCGATCTCCGGCCGCGTGGCCGAACTTGGCCTGGCCCTTGAAGCCGCCGCCGCTCCCGCCGCCAACTACGTTTCCTGCGTGCAGGAAGGCAACCTGCTCTACATCTCCGGCCAGATCTCGCGCAAGGACGGCAAGGCGGCCTACCTGGGGCGGCTGGGCGAGCAGGTTTCCGACGCCGACGGCGTGGAAGCCGCGCGCCTGTCCGCGCTGGGCGTCCTGGCGCAGATCGCCGCCGCCACCGGCGACCGGCTGGACCGCGTGGCGCGCATCGTGCGCCTGGGCGTGTTCGTGGCCAGCACGCCGGACTTCAACCGCCAGAGCGCCGTCGCCAACGGCGCCTCGGACCTGATGGTCGAGGTATTCGGCGACGCCGGCCGCCATGCGCGCAGCGCCGTCGGCGTGGCGTCCCTGCCGCAAGGCGTGGCCGTGGAAGTCGAAGCCGTCGTCGCGCTCACGCAGGCCTGATCCCGTTCCGGAGCCGCCATGTCCGCCCCTTTGACTCCCGCCGCCATCGAGGTGCTGCGCGCCCTGACGCCGGGCGCCCAAACCACCGTCCATTTCAACCATGCAGGCGCGTCGCTGCCCTCGGCCGCCACGCTGCAGGCAATCAATGAACACCTGCAGCGCGAAGCCACGCAGGGGCCGATGGAGGCCGGGGTGGCTTCGCGGGAGCAAACCGAAAATGCCCGCGTGCTGGCGGCCCGGCTGCTCAACGCAGCCCCGGACGAAATCGCACTGACCGGCGGCAATTCGCCCGGCTGGGGCGCGGCCTTTGCCGCGCTGCCGGCATGGCGTCCCGGCGACCGCATCCTGGTGGGCCGCCATGAATGGGGCGGCAACCTGGCGGCCTTGCGGCTTGCCGCGCAACGCGCCGGGGCCACGCTGGAAACCATTCCTTCCGATGACAGCGGCTGCGTGGACGCGCAGGCGCTGGAGGCCATGCTGGACGAGCGCGTGCGCCTGGTCGCGCTGACCTGGCTGCCCGCCAACGGAGGCCTGATCAATCCCGTCGCGGCCGTAGGAGAAGTGACGCGGCGGCACGGCATTGCGTATTTCGTGGACGCGGCGCAAGCCGTCGGCCAGTTGCCGGTGGACGTGGCGCAGATCGGCTGCGACGTGCTGAGCGGCGCGGGGCGCAAGGCCTTGCGCGGCCCGCGCGGCACCGGCCTGCTGTACGTGCGGCGCGGTTTCCTCGACACGCTGGTGCCGGCACTGGTGGACACGCATTCGGCGCCGCTGGGCGCGGACGGCCAGCCCGTGCTGCGCAAGGACGCCGCGCGCCTGGAATCCGCGGAGAATTCGCTGGCGCTGCGCTGCGGCCTGGCCAACGCCTTGCAGGAAGCCCTGGACATCGGCCTGGAATCCATCCGCGCGCGCATCGACACGGTCGCGCAGGCGCTGCGCGCAGAGCTGGCGGCCATCCCCGGAATAAGCGTGCTCGACCAGGGCCGCGAACGTTCCGGCCTGGTGGCCTTCAACCTGGCGGGCCGCGACGCGGTATCGGTGCAGCGCGACCTGGCCGCGCAAGGTGTCACCATCGGCAGCAACGGGGTGCCCTACACGCCGCTGGACATGCAGGCCCGCGGCCTGACGCAAATCGCGCGGGCTTCGGTCAGCTACCTGACCAGCGGCGCGGAAATCGACCGGCTGCTGGAAGGGCTGCGCGGCCTGGCACGCTAGGGCCTGTCAACCCGCCGCCTCGGCGCGGCGCGCGAAGGGCGACCACTTCGTGAAGACGAGCAGGTTGCCCAGCATCACCAGCGCCAGGCCCAGCAGCGCGGACGGCGTCCACTGGTAGCCCTCGGCGTAGGCGGATACGCTCAGCGCCACCACCGGAAACAGCACCGTGCAGTACGCGGCGCGCGCCGGGCCCATGCGCCCGACCAGCGTCAGGTAGGCGGTGAAGCCGATCACCGAGCCGGGAACGGCCAGGTAGAGCAGGGCGCCCACGTAGGTGGCCGAGCCGTCGAACTCGAAAGGCAGGCCCGCCGCCACGCAGCCCGCCAGCAGGATGGCGGCGCCGTAGAGCATGCTGTAGGCATTGCCGGTCAAGGGCCGGATGCCCGCGCGCTGCTGCAGGGACGACAGCATATTGCCGGTGGAAAAGCAGAACGTGCCCAGCAGCGCGAAACCCAGGCCCAACAGCGTTTCATGGCTGGCCTCCTGGCCGGCCAGTTCCGGCCAGAACAGCAGGACGAGGCCGCAGAAGCCGAACGCGCCGGCCACCATCACGCGCGGCGCGATACGGGTGCCGAACCACAGGCGCGCGTTCAGCGCGTTCCACAAGGTGGCCGCCGAAAACACCACCGACACCAGGCCGCTGGGTATCCACTGCGTCGCGGAATAGAAGCACAGGAAATTCAGGCAGAACAGGCACAGGCCCTGGCCGACGCACAGCCAGTGCCCGCGCCGGTCCAGCCGTTGCAGCTTGCGGGTCAGCAGCAGGGCGGCGAACAGGATCAGGCCCGCCAGCGCGAAGCGGTAGAAGATCGATACCGGGATGGCGACCACGCCCAACTGGAGCTTGATGGCGATCCAGGTGGTGCCCCAGATGACGACGGTGAGGAAATACAGGAACAGGTTCACGTTGCGGCTTGCGGCAAGGCGGAAATAGGGACATGGGTATCGGCGGCCCGAGAGCCGTCCGGGAAGCCAGTGTGCGCTTGGCGGCGCGCGGCGGATTGCCGGTTCTTGCGGTTTTTGCGCTCGCGCGCGCGCCACGCGCGCAAGATCGCAGTAGCATTTCAGTCCTATGGCTCTCGTCGCTTCGGCCCCGGCCGATTTCTCCGTCTTCCGCACGCTGTCGCGTTCCACCGCGACGCTGCAGCGCGCCGCCCCGCTGGGCGAAGGCCTCGCGATCTCGCAATGGTCGCGCAGCGCCCGCGAAACCCTGGGCTACGAGACGCCCGGCCACCACACGCTGTCGCTCTACCTGCATGGCGGCGACAAGTCCTTCCGCCTGGGCCAGGATTCGCTGCACGGCGGCGCCGGCAAGTTCTGCGTGCTGCCGGCGGAACACCATTCGCGCTGGAGCATGAACGACACGGTGCATTTCCTGCACCTGTACATCGCGCCGGAGCGCCTGGCCCGCGAGGCCGTCATGCGGCTGGACTGCGAGCCCCGCACGCTGGAACTGCGCGACCGCACCTACATCCAGGACGACTCGCTGATCGACGTCTGCCGGCAACTGCTGGGCACCGACTGGACGCAGCCCGCCGACCGCCTGGCGGCCAGCAGCGCGGCCGAGACCGTGCTGCACCACCTGCTGAACCAGGGCGTCTCGCGCAAGGCCGGCGCGGCATCGAAGGGCGGGCTGGCGCCCGGCGTGCGCCGGCGCATCATGGACTACGTGGACGCGCACCTGGCCGAACCGCTCACGCTGGACCGGCTGGCGGGCGTGGCCGCGCTGTCCACTTATCACTTCGCCCGCATGTTCCACGCGTCTTTCGGCGAGCCGCCGCACGCCTGGGTCCGGGCCAGGCGCCTGGCGCATGCGCGCGGCCTGCTGGCGGCCGGCAAGGGCGACCTCGCGAGCGTCGCCCAGGCCAGCGGCTTCGGCAACGCCAGCCACCTGGCGCGCGTGTTCCGCGACGCCATCGGCGTCACGCCGGGCCAGTACCGCAGCGCTCGCGGCAAGCACTAGGACGTATCGGCGCCCGCCCCCGTCCGGCCCCGTTTCCCGACCCGCGCGGTCTACAATGACGCACCGCTCCTAGGACGCCCCAGCCCGACGCGATGCCGTCTACGACCTCTCGCGACTTTGCCCCCCTGGCCGACTCCGGCAGCCCGAACCGCTTGCGCGCGCACTGGCTGGCGGAACTCGTCCGCCTGCGCGAAGCGCACTGGGGGCCGCTGGAAGACGCGGATGCGGTACGCCGGGCCCGCCTGCTGGACGCCGATCTGCCCGCCCGCATCCTGGCCCGCGCCACGCTGCTGGCGCAGCGCGAGCAACTTGCTCCCCTGGTCGACGCCTGGCGCCGCAGCGCGCTGGGCATGCTGGCCGCGCTGTTCCTGCTGGCGGCGATTTCCGGCGCGGCCGCGGCCCTGGGCGCGCTGGGCGACGGATCGCGGCCCGTCAACGTCCTGTGGGCGCTGGGCGCCCTGCTGGGCCTGCACGCCCTGACCTTCCTGCTGTGGCTGGCCAGCTTCCTGTTCAGGGCCTCGGCCGCGACGGGACTGGGACGCCTCTGGCTCTGGGCCACGCGCAAGCTTGCCCGGGGCCCCGACGGCGCGCTCGTCCCCCAGGCCTTCCTGAACCTGCTGGCCCGCGCAGGCGCCTTGCGGGGGCTGTTCGGCAGCGTCAGCCACCTGCTGTGGCTGACGGCCCTGTGCGTCGCGCTGGCCGCCTTGCTGGCGGTGCTGTCCACCGCCAGCTACCGCTTCATCTGGGCCACCACCTTGCTCGCGCCCGATACTTTTGTCTCGTTCACGCAGGCCATCGGCTGGCTGCCGGCGCAACTGGGCTTTCCCATGCCGGACGCCGCCATGGTCCGCGCCAGCGACGGCACGCAGGTCCTGTCCGCCGATGCCCAGGTGCAGTGGTCGATCTGGCTGATCGGCGTGCTGGTCGTCTACGGCATCCTGCCGCGGCTGCTGGCCGGCGTCCTGTGCGTGGCCGGCACGCTGCGGGCGCTGCGCGGCCTGCGCATCGATCCCGCGCTGCCCGGTTTCTCTGCCTTGCGCGACAGGCTGGAGCCTCCCGCCCTGTCCACCGGCATAGACCGCCCCGTCGATCCGCTGCATGAGCCGCGGGTCGGCGCGGCGCCCGCAGCGGGCCTGGACGGCCGGCCCGTCGTACTGGGGCTGGAACTGCCGCCGGACCTGGCGTGGCCGCCCGGGAACCTGCCCGCGGCGGTGCAGCAGGCCGGCAACCTGGACACCCGCGAGGAACGCAACCGCGTGCTGGACGCGCTGGCCCGGACGGCCGCCACCCGCCTGCTGATCGCCTGCGACGCCCGCCAGACCCCGGATCGCGGCACGCTGTCCCTGATCGCCGAACTCGCGGCCCACGCGGCGCAGACCCGCGTCTGGCTCATCCCGCCGCGCGCGGACGCCGCGGCCGCCACCCGCGCCCCGCTGTGGCGCGAACGCCTGCTCGCGCTGGGCCTGGCCGCCGATGCCGTCGTGCAGGCGCCCGACGCCCCGTTCGAGTGGCTGGAGTCCGGCAATGGCTGACGGCCTCATCAAAATCGCGCTGGTGGGCCACACCAACACCGGCAAGACCTCGCTGCTGCGCACGCTGACCCGCGACACCGGCTTCGGCGAAGTCGCCGACAGCCCCGGCACCACGCGCCACGTCGAAGGCGCGCGCCTGCGGCTGGAGGGGCGCGCAGTGCTGGAATGGTTCGATACGCCGGGCATGGAAGACAGCATTTCCCTGCTGGAGTACCTGGAACGGCTGGACCGCCCCGGCGAGCGCCTGGACGGCCCCGCGCGCATCCGCCGCTTCCTCGACACCCCCGAGGCGCACGGCCGCTACGAGCAGGAGGCCCGGGTGCTGGCCAAGATGCTGGACTGCGACGCCGCGCTGTACGTCATCGACGCGCGCGATCCGGTGCTGGGCAAGCACCGCGACGAGCTCGCCATCCTGGCCGCTTGCGGCCGCCCCCTGCTGCCGGTGCTGAACTTCGTCGACGCCCCCGCGCACCGCGCCGACGAATGGCGCGGCGCCATGGCCCGCCTGGGGCTGCATGCGGTGGTGGAGTTCGATACCGTCGCGCCGCCGCTGGACGGCGAACAGCAGCTCTACGCCAAGCTGGGCGTGCTGCTGGACCGCCATGCCGCGGCGCTGGCGCAGCTTTCCGACAGCCTGGCGGCGCAGCGCCGCGCGCGCCGCGGCAGCGCCTACGAAATGCTGGCCGACCTGCTGGTCGACGCGGCCGCCCTGCACGTGTCCAGCGCCAGCGACGAGGCCGCGCTCGCGGCCGCCTCGAACCGGCTGCGCGAACAGGTGCGCCAGCGCGAGCAGGCCTGCGTGGAGGCCCTGCTGGCGCTCTACAACTTCCGCCGATCCGATTTCGCCGACGACGCGCTGCCGCTGCAGGGCGAACGCTGGGGCATGGACTTGTTCCATCCCCAGGCCCTGAAGGACATGGGCGTGCAGGTCGGCATGGGCGCCGCCGCCGGCGCGATGGCCGGCGCCGCGGTGGACCTTTTCAGCGCCGGCCTCAGCCTGGGCACCGGCATGCTGATAGGCGCCGCCGCCGGCGGCCTCTGGCAAGGCGTGGAAAAACTGGGCAAGCGCGTGGCCGGCAAGCTGCGCGGCTGGCGCGAGCTCAGCGTCGACGACGCCGTGCTGCGCCTGCTGGCGCTGCGCCAGCGCCAATTGATCGAAGCCCTGGAACGCCGCGGCCACGCCGCGCGCGAACCGCTGAAGCTGGACCGTCCGGACGACGAGGCCTGGCGCAAGGGGCCCTTGCCCGAAGCCCTAAAGGAAGCCCGCAGCCGGCCCGAATGGTCGGCCCTGGGCGAACGCTACGAAGACAGCGACCGCCGCAAGCGCATCGTGGGCGAATTGGCGAAAACCCTTGCCGATGCACCGCTGCCCGCCGCATGACCCGCGGCGCCCGCCAGCGCCGCGGCACGCACCATTCCAGGCCGCCGGCAAGCGCGTACTAACCCCAACCCAAACCGATTGACGCTTAAACGAATGCGTCTATAAGATTCGTTTTGCATCGGCGCGGGTCCGTCCCCGTCATGACAATCAAAAGGTCACAAGGGGTTGGTTCGATCGTGAAGTCGAAGTCCTACGCAGTGATTCCCGGCAGCGCCATCATCGGCCCGTGCGCGGTTCGCGCCGCGTCCCGCTCAACCCCGCTCCGCCTTTCGTCGTAAGCAGCAATGCCATGCCCCCGCCCCGGATGGGGCAGGGGCCCTATCACTTCTGTCGCGCTACCCGCGCATTACACGGAGCATGAGGGCTATGCGTACTTTTCCCCACCTGAAGCAAGCGGCACTGGCAGCGGCCGTCGCGGCATCGCTGGCGTTCAGCGCCGGCGCGGCCGCCAAGACCTTCCATTGGTCGTACCAGGGCGACGCCACGTCCATGGACCCGATGGCCCTGAACGAGACGTTCACGCTGGGTTTCCAGGGCAACATCTACGAAACGCTGGCCGGCTACGACGGCAACCTGAAACTGACTCCGCTGCTGGCGGAAAGCTGGGAAAACCCCGAACCCACGAAATGGGTGTTCAAGCTGCGCCAGGGCGTGAAATTCCATGACGGCTCGCCGTTCACCGCGGACGACGTCATCTTCTCCTGGAAGCGCAGCCTGACGCCGGGCTCCGACATGAAGGGCTATGGCGCCAAGGCGTCCGACATCAAGAAGGTGGACGACTACACCATCGAGGTCACCACCCCGACGCCCAACCCCATCCTGCCGCGCGAATGGGTGTTCCTGTACATCATGAGCAAGTCGTGGTCGGAAAAGAACAAGACCACCGAGGCCACCAACGTCAAAGGCGACAACCAGGGCAACTACGCCAACCTGCACGCCAACGGCACCGGCCCCTTCATGCTGGCCGAGCGCCAGCCCGACGTGAAGACGGTGCTCAAGCGCTTCGACGGCTACTGGAACAAGAACATCAAGACCAACGTGGACGAAGTCATCTTCCAGCCGATCACGCAGGAAGCCACCCGCGTGGCCGCGCTGATCTCCGGCGAAATGGACCTGGTGCAGCCCGTGCCCGTGCAGGACTGGAAGCGCCTCGAAGACGCCAAGGGCGTGAAGCCCCTGACCGCGCCCGAAGCGCGCGCCATCTTCATCGGCATGGACCAGGACCGCGACGAGCTGCTGTTCTCGGACGTGAAGGGCAAGAATCCGTTCAAGGATCCCAAGGTGCGCGAAGCCGTCGTGCTGGCCGTGGACACCAAGGCCATCAACGAGAAAATCATGCGCGGCGCGGCCAAGCCGCTGGGCTCGTTGATCGCCACCTCCATCAACGGCTACGACGATTCCTTCGGCGCGCCGTACAAGCCGGATCCCGAACGCGCCAAGAAACTGCTGGCCGAAGCCGGCTATCCCAAGGGCTTCACAGTCACCATGGACTGCCCGAACGACCGCTACGTCAACGACGAAAAGGTCTGCCAGGCGGTGGCCGGCATGCTCGCGCGCGTGGGCATCAAGATCAACCTGCTGGCGCAGACCAAGTCCAAGTACTTCGGCAAGATCCTGCTGCAGGCCGGCAACCAGACCAGCATGTACATGCTGGGCTGGACGCCCAGCTCCACCGACGCGCACAACACGCTGCTGAACCTGACCTCCTGCCGCAATGCCAAGACGGCCGCCGGCCAGTTCAACCTGGGCGGCTACTGCAACAAGAAGGTCGACGAGCTCACCGACAAGATCGGCGTGGAAACCGACCAGGCCAAGCGCAACGCCATGATCAAGGAAGCCTTCGACATCGTGCGCAACGACTACGGCTATCTGCCGCTGCACCAGCAGCCCATGTCCTGGGGCGTGAAGGACAACATCCAGGTCGTCCAGCGCGCCGACGACGTGCTCGACCTGCGCGACGTCGTCCTGCCGTAATCCGGCGACGCGAGCCCCGGGCGGCGGATACCGCCCGGGCGCGCCCGGCCCAGCCCCGGCTCCCGCCATCCGCGGGGAACGCGGCCCGGCGTCCAGTAAACAAGAGGGCTCTCCATAATGCTTTCCTTTATTGCGCAACGGCTCATCCAGTCGGTGCTGGTGATGTTGACGGTGGCGCTGATCGCGTTCGCCATGTTCCGCTATGTGGGCGACCCGATAGCCAGCATGGTGGGCCAGGACACCACCCCTGAACAACGCGCGCAGTTGCGCGAGCAGCTAGGCCTGGACGACCCCTTCGTCGTGCAGTACGCGCATTTCGTCGCCGACGCCGTGCGCGGCGACTTCGGCATTTCGTACCGCCACCGCCGTCCCGTCAGCGAGCTGCTCGAAGAGCGCATGCCCGCCACCCTGGAACTGTCCTTCGTGTCCGCCGTGATGGCGCTGGCCCTGGGCATACCCATGGGCATCTATACCGCGCTCAAGCGCCACGGGGTGCTGTCCAAGGCATTCATGGCGATTTCGCTGGCCGGGATTTCGCTGCCCACTTTCCTGATCGGCATCCTGCTCATCCTGTTCTTCGGCGTGCAGCTACGATGGCTGCCCAGCTTCGGGCGCGGCGACGTGGTGAGCCTGGGATGGTGGACGACCGGCTTCCTGACCAAGTCGGGCTGGCTGGCCCTGATCATGCCCGCCATTACGCTGGCCCTGTTCCAGATGACGCTGATCATGCGCCTGGTGCGGGCCGAGATGCTCGAAGTGCTGCGCGCGGATTTCATCAAGTTCGCCCGGGCCCGCGGCCTGCCGGAACGGCTGATCAACTTCCGCCATGCGCTGAAGAACACGATGGTTCCCGTCATCACCATCACCGGGCTGCAGCTCGGCTCCATCATTGCGTTCGCCATCATCACGGAAACCGTGTTCCAGTGGCCGGGCATGGGCCTGCTGTTCATCCAGGCCATCAGCATGGTGGACATCCCCGTCATGGCGGCCTACCTGGTGCTGATCGCCTTCATGTTCGTGGTCATCAACCTGGTGGTCGACCTGCTGTACTTCGCCGTGGACCCGCGTCTGCGCGTGCAGAGCAAATAAAGGACTCATCATGATTGCTCGCATCGCTCCTTTCTTCACTCGCGCGGCCGACAGCGACCTCTGGCACAGTTTCAAGCGTTCGCCCGGCGCCATCGTCGCCGCGATCGTCACGCTGGCCATCCTGCTGGGCGCGCTGTTCGCGCCCATCGTCGCGCCGCACAACCCCTTCGACCTCGCGTCCCTCAGCATCATGGACGCCAACACGCCGCCGTCCTGGGAAGAGGGCGGCAGCCCGGACTTCCTGCTGGGCACCGACGACCAGGGCCGCGACATCCTGTCGGCCGTGCTGTACGGCTCGCGCGTGTCCCTGCTGGTGGGCTTCGCCTCCGTGCTGTTCTCCATGGTGCTGGGCGTCACCCTGGGCCTCATCAGCGGCTACGCCGGCGGCCGCGTGGACAGCTTCATCATGCGCATCGCCGACGTGCAGCTATCGTTCCCGGCCATCCTGGTCGCGCTGCTGATCGACGGCGTGGCGCGCGGCCTGCTGCCGCGCGACATGCACGACCAGCTCGCGCTCTACGTCCTCATCTTCGCCATCGGCATCTCGGGATGGGTGCAGTACGCGCGCACCGTGCGCGGCTCCACGCTGGTCGAGCGCAACAAGGAATACGTGCAGGCCGCCCGCCTCATCGGCATCGGCCCCATCACCATCCTGCGCCGCCACATCCTGCCCAACGTGATGGGACCGGTGCTGGTCATCGCCACCATCCACCTGGCCATCGCCATCATCACCGAAGCCACGCTCTCGTTCCTGGGCGTGGGGGTCCCGCCCACCGCGCCCTCGCTGGGCACGTTGATCCGCATCGGCAACAGCTACCTGTTCTCCGGCATGTGGTGGATCTCCATCTTCCCCGGCATCGCGCTGGTGGCGCTGGTGCTGTCGGTCAACCTGCTGGGCGACTGGCTGCGCGACGCGCTCAACCCCAAGCTGCGCTGAGGACGCCATGGCCCTGTTGAACATCGAAGACATCCGCATCGAATTCCCCAGCCGCCGCGGCACGCTGGTGGCGGTGGACGGCGTATCGCTGTCCCTGGAAAAAGGCGAGATCCTGGGCGTGGTCGGCGAGTCCGGCGCGGGCAAGTCCACCATCGGCAACGCGGTGATCGGGCTGCTGGAAGCGCCCGGCCGCCTGGCCGGCGGCGCGGTGCTGCTGAACGGCGAACGCATCGACACCCTGAATCCGGCGCAGAAGCGCCGCGTGCGCGGCCGGCGCATCGGCATGATCTTCCAGGATCCGCTGACCTCGCTGGACCCGCTGCAGACCGTGGAAAGCCAGCTCGTCGAAACCATGCAGGTGCACCTGGACCTGTCCCATGCGCAGGCGCAGAAGCGCGCCGTGCAGCTCCTGGCCCAGGTCGGCATCGACAAGCCTGAGCTGCGCGTCAAGCAGTACCCGCACCAGTTCTCCGGCGGCATGCGGCAGCGCGTGGTGATCGCGCTGGCGTTGTGCTGCGAGCCCGAAGTCATCATCGCCGACGAGCCCACCACCGCGCTGGACGTATCGATCCAGGCGCAGATCCTGGACCTGCTGAAAAAGCTGTGCCGCGAAGAACAGGTGGGCATGATCATCATCACGCACGACATGGGCGTGATCGCCGACGTGACGGACCGCGTGGCGGTGCTGTACCACGGCAAGCTGGTCGAACAAGGGCCCACCTCCAAGATCCTCGGCGATCCCGACCACCCGTACACGCGCAGCCTGATCTCGGCCGTGCCGCGCCCCGACATCAAGCTCAAGCGCTTCCCGCTGGTGACCTACATCGAGGATGTGAAGACGCCGGCGCAGCCGCTGGATCTTGCCACCCACTGGCTGGGACAGCGGCGCGACTTCGGGTCGCGCACCGACGGCCCGCTGGTGCAGGTGCGCGACCTGAGCATGCGCTTCGTGTTGAAGAGCGCCCTGCTCAAGCGCAACCAGCGCACGCTGGACGCGGTCAAGCGCGTCAACTTCTCGATCGGCGAAGGCGAGGTCTTCGGCCTGGTGGGCGAGTCCGGCTCCGGCAAGTCCACCGTGGCCCGGCTGATCTCGGGCCTGTACACGCCCAGCGAAGGCTCGGTCGATTTCGGCGGCGTCGACCTCACCGCGCTCAAGGGCGAAAAGCAGTTGAACCCGTTCCGGCGGCAGATCCAGATGATCTTCCAGGACCCGTTCTCTTCGCTCAATCCGCGCATGCGCGTGCTGGACATCGTGGCCGAGCCCATCCGCTTCCACAAGCTGGCCGCCAGCGAAGCGGAAGCGCGCCGCATCGTGGCGGACCTGCTCGACGTGGTGGGCCTGGGCGACCGCGCCGCCGAGCGCTTCCCGCACGAGTTCTCGGGCGGGCAGCGCCAGCGCATCTGCATCGCGCGCGCCCTGGCCACGCGCCCCCGCTTCCTGATCTGCGACGAACCCACTTCGGCGCTGGACGTGTCCATCCAGGCGCAGATCCTGAACCTGCTGAAAGACCTGCAGGAAGAGCTCGGCCTGACCATGCTGTTCATCAGCCATGACCTGCCGGTGATCCGCCAGATGTGCGACCGCGTCGGCGTGATGCGCTACGGCGAATTGCTGGAGGTCGCGGAAACGGAGGATCTCTTCGAGCGCCCCCAACATCCCTACAGCCAACACCTGCTTGGCCTGATGCCTCGACTGCAATCCATGTCCCGCGAAGGGCTGGACGTGGTGGAAGGCTGAGCGCCCACTCGGAGCGAGACATGACGGCGACACGACAGACCCTTTTCATCGGCGGCCGGGTTTTCGACGGAAAAGGCGGGCTACTGCCCAACCACGGCGTGCTGCTCGAAGGCCAGCGCGTCGCGCGCGTGGCGCCGGCCGGCGAGTTCTCCGGCTTTGCCGGCGCGACGGTGCGCACCGAGGGCATGACCCTGATGCCCAGCCTGGCCGACTGCCATGTCCACCTGGTCTATACCGGCGGCGCCGACCCCAACGCGCACCTGAGCAAGCAGGGCCCGGCGCAGATCACGCTGACGGCGCTGGAGAACGCCCAGGCCAGCCTGCGCGGCGGAGTGACCGCGGTGCGCGACTGCGGCGGCAAGGACTATCTGGAATTCGGCGTGCGCGACGCCATCGCGCGCGGCGTGTTTCCCGGCCCCACGATCCGGGCCTCGGGCCGCATCATCTGCATGACGGGCGGACACGGCAATCGCATCGGCCGCATCGCCGACGGCTGTGAAGACGTGGTCAAGGCCGTGCGCGAGCAGGTCCACGCGGGCTGCGACCTGGTGAAGATCATGGCCACGGGCGGCGTCATGACGCCGGGGGTCAATCCGATGGACGCGCACTACAGCTTCGATGAAATGAAGGCCGGCGTGCACGAGGCCAAGCGCTTCCGCAAAAGCACCGCCAGCCATGCGCAGGGCACCCAGGGCATCCTGAACGCGGTGCGCGCGGGCATCGACTCGATCGAGCACGGCATCTTCATGGACGACGACTGCCTGCGCGAAATGCTGGATGCCGAGACCTACCTGGTGCCCACCATCGCCGCGGTGCGCAACATCATCGCCAACGCCGACAACGGCATTCCCGCCTATGCGGTGGAAAAGGCGCGCGCAGTCGAACAGCGCCACCGCGAATCCTTCCAGATGTACTACAAGGCGGGCGGCCGCATCGCCATGGGCACCGACGCCGGCACGCCGTTCAACCTGCATGGCGAAAACGGCATGGAGCTGGCCTACATGGTGGAGTTCGGCATGACGCCCGTGGACGCGCTGATCGCGGGCACGTCGCGCGGGCACGACCTGATGGGACTGGAGCGCCACGGCGTCATCGCCGACGGCAACGTGGCGGACCTGCTGCTGGTGCAGGGCGACCCCACCGAAGACATCCTGAAGGCGGCCGACAAGCGCTTCCACGTGGCCGTGCTGCGCAACGGGGAAGTCGCGGCCGGCGCCTTGCCGCACTGACGCGGACCCGGCCGGGCGCGCAGCCCGGAACCGGCAATGAAAAAGCCGCCGCGCCTGGGGCGCGGCGGCTCTCGATGCCGCCTGACGGGGTGGTTCGCCCGGCTTAGCGGGCGCCGCCCATCGCGCCGCTCATCACCATCATCAGGAACTGCTGAACCGGCATCTTCTTGCCGTTGAAATCGACCTGGCCGTCGGCGTAGTCCAGGTAGCTCACGATGTTGTCGTTCTCGACCTTGGCCACGCCCATGGCGGCGGCCATGGTGCCCACCATTTCAGCCTGACCCTTTGCGGTCTGCTGAGCCTGCTCGACCGGCACGCCACGCACCTGCGGCTCGATGGCCATCAGATCGCTCAGGTTGCCCTTGGACAGCACCAGCTTGGCATTGAGCTTGCGGATCGTCTGCATCGCCGTATCGGCGAACTCCCCGTCCAGCGAGGCCGGCTTGGCCATGTCCAGGTCCAGGTTGAAGGTCGACGTGCCGTTGGCCGTGCGCACCTCCAGCGGCGACACCGCCAGCGTGGGGTTGCCCGCCAGCAGCAGTTCGACGTTGGTCTTGATGACCTGCTTTTCCTCATCCGTGAACTCGGGAACCTGCTCCTCGCCCTTGCTTTGCATCATGCGGCGCGACGCAGCTTCATAGACGTCGTTCAACGCCTTGAAAGCCTTCGAATCCAGCTTCTGCGCGTCCAGGACCAGCTTCAGGCCGGCCATGTCCTTGTCCTGCACATTGATCATGCCGAAGCCCATGACCATCTTCACGCCCATCAGGGAGTTGGCTTCCGTCATATCGACGGTGATGGCGGTGTCCTTGAGCTGGACCGGCGGTTTTTCCTTGGACGTGATCGTCCAGTTCTTGACGCCGACCTTCTGGCTGCCCACGTACAGGTCGTTCGAAGCCGGGGTCATGTCGCTGGTCAGGGTCAGGCCCGAGATGGCCATGCTGACGATGTCGCTGTCTTCGGACTCGCCGGCCAGCACCAGGCTGTCGGCGTTCAGCGCGACCGTGCCGTGCTTGCTGCCGGTGGCGTAGGTCACGTCGCCCTTCATGCCCGAGAACTTCAGGCTGTTGGCGTCCTTGGCGAATTCCACCGGCGCCATGTCGAAATTGCCCGAGATGTTCTTGGCGTAGCTGACGCTATACGCGCCCGACAGGGGCACCGCGCCCTTGGCCGCGGCGAACCATTCCTTCACGGCGGGCGTTTCTTCCAGTTGGAAGCGGCTGGCCACCATGGCCGGCGCGAAGGAACCGGACTTCAGGTTCGACAGGGGGAAGGGGCCGTGATCCAGGTATTCGACGAACTGGACTTCGTGTTCCTGGGCCGGCTTGCCGTCGACGGCGGGTTCGGTGAATTTCACGCGATAGCGTTCGGTGGACGAAAACACGCCGCGCTCGAACGACACCAGTTCGACCACGGCGCCCACGCCCCATTTTTCGCTGAACTTCCGGAGTTCGCCGTTGGCCTGATCGATCGATTGCTTGACGAAGGCCTCGGCCTTCTGGCCCGTGTACCAGGCCGTGCCGGTCCAGACCGCGCCCAGCGCGACGACCACGCCCACTACTGCCGATTTCTTCATAGCGATCCTTTATTCTTCAAATGGATGTAAGCGCACGGATTATAGGGAGTGCCGCCTAGGGAAAACGCTTATTTCGTGCATAGGCGCTGCAATTTGTTACTTAGTGATACCCACCCGCCAAGCTCCAGGCGGTGCTGCAACGCCACATCGGCTACAATCGCCCCGTGTGTTTTGCCAATCTGCACACGTCCGCTAGGCCCTTCGCTGCCAAGCTCCGCCCATCAGGGCGCTTCCCTTTTCTCCTTGTTCGTCCGCCTGGATTGGAGTCTCTCAACTTGAGCGACGGGCTGTCGTTGGAGTTGTCTTGACTACCTCTTCCCCTTTCGCCGACCTCGGGCTGGCTGATTCCCTGTTGCGCGCCATCGCCGATACCGGCTACACCGCGCCCACTCCCATTCAGGCCCAGGCCATTCCCCAGGTCCTGAAAGGCGGCGACCTGCTCGCCGCCGCCCAGACCGGCACCGGCAAGACCGCAGGCTTCACGCTGCCCATCCTGCACCTGCTGATGCAGAAAAAGCCCGAGCAGCGCAAGCCCGGCCGCCCGCGCTGCCTGATCCTGACCCCGACGCGCGAACTGACCGCGCAGGTCGCGGAATCCGTGCAGACCTACGGCAAATACACCTCGCTGACGTCCATGGTGATGTTCGGCGGCGTCAATATCAACCCCCAGATCTCGGCGCTGAGAAAGCCGCTGGACATCCTGGTCGCCACCCCCGGCCGCCTGCTGGACCACTGCGGCCAGAAGACCGTCGACCTGTCCGGCGTCGAGATCCTGGTGCTGGACGAAGCCGACCGCATGCTGGACATGGGCTTCATCCGCGACATCCGCAAGATCCTCGCGCTGCTGCCCAAACAGCGCCAGAACCTGCTGTTCTCGGCCACGTTCTCAGACGAAATCCGCACCCTGGCGCGCGGCGTGCTGAACAACCCGGGCGAAGTCTCGGTCACCCCGCGCAACACCGCCACCGAACTGGTCACCCAGACGGTGCACATGGTGGAACAGCACCACAAGCGCGACCTGCTCAGCCACATCATCCGCGAAAGCGGCTGGCACCAGGTGCTGGTGTTCACGCGCACCAAGCACGGCGCCAACCGCCTGGCCGAGAAACTGGTCAAGGACGGCCTGACCGCCGCCGCCATCCACGGCAACAAGAGCCAGTCGGCCCGCACCCGCGCGCTGGCCGGCTTCAAGGACAGCACCGTGGCGGTGCTGGTCGCGACCGACATCGCCGCCCGCGGCCTGGACATCGACCAACTGCCCCAGGTGGTGAACTTCGAACTGCCCAACGTGCCCGAGGACTACGTGCACCGCATCGGCCGCACGGGCCGCGCCGGCGCCACCGGCGCCGCGGTCTCGCTGGTCGACAACAGCGAAATCAAGCTGCTCAAGGACATCGAGCGCCTGATCAAGAAGCCCATCGAGCGCAAAGCCGTGGAAGGCTGGACGCCGCCGGCCACGACCGCCGCGGCCTATGATCGCCAGGAACGCGATGAAGACAACCGCAGCCCGCGCGGCGGCGGCGGCCGCAATGGCGGTCGCGGCGGCAATGGCAACGGCGGCCGCTCGCGGCCGGCGCAAGGCCAGGGCCAGCCCCGCGCCGCGGCCGGCGGCCGCGCTCCCGCGCCGGCCCGTGCCGGCGGCGAAGGCCGCGCCAGCCACGGCCCGCGCGACGGCAAGCCCGCCGACCGTCCGGCCCACGCCGGCCGCAACGAAGGCCGTCCGCAGCAAAACCATCGCCGTCCGGAGGGTTCCGCCCGTCCGGCAGGCAATGGCGGTTCCGGACGCCCCGCAGGCGCTCCCCGTGCCGCGCTGCTGAGCAAGTAATATCCCGCAACCGCTACCCACGGATCCGCGCCATGCCCTTATCCACCTGGTTGACGTTTTTCCTCGCCTCCTGGGCCATTTCGTTCTCGCCCGGCGCGGGAGCGATCTCGGCCATGTCTTCCGGGCTGAAATACGGGTTCGCGCGCGGCTACTGGAACACGGCCGGCCTGATCATGGGCATCCTGTTCCAGTTCGTCGTGGTCGCGGTGGGCCTGGGCGCGGTGCTGGCCACCTCGGAAATGGCCTTCAACGTGGTCAAGTACCTGGGCGTGGCCTACCTGATCTACCTGGGTGTGCGCCAGATACGCACGGACGCCGCGCCGGTCGCGGTGGATGCGGGCGATCCCAAGCGCGCCTCGATCCGGGAACTGGTCCTGCGCGGCTTCCTGATCAACACCATGAACCCCAAGGGCACGGTGTTCCTGCTGGCCGTGGTGCCGCAGTTCGTGGATCCCTCGCTGCCGCTGGTGCCGCAATACGCGGCCCTGGCCGGCACGCTGGCGTTCACCGACCTGGTGGCCATGGGCGTGTACACGCTGCTGGCGGCGCGCGTGCTGCGCCTGCTGCGCGACGCGAAGCACATCCGCTGGATGAACCGGACCTTCGGCTCGCTGTTCATCCTGGCGGGCGTGTTCCTGGCGTCGTTCCGCCGCCATTCCTGAACCCCATGCGCGGGGCATGCGCCGGCGACGGCGCATGCCCCGCGCGCTTTCGTGCCCCATACCGGACCGCGCCAGGCGAAGAAACGGCGTTAAGTAAAATCCACCGATCATGAACATCACCCAAGAAGTTGCGCGGCGCCGTACGTTCGCCATCATTTCCCACCCTGACGCGGGCAAGACGACACTGACCGAAAAGCTGCTGCTGTTCGCAGGCGCGATCCAGATCGCCGGCAGCGTCAAGGCGCGCAAGGCATCGCGCCACGCCTCGTCCGACTGGATGGAAATCGAAAAGCAGCGCGGCATTTCCGTGGCGTCCTCCGTGATGCAGATGGAATACCGCGATTGCGTCATCAACCTGCTGGACACCCCGGGCCACCAGGACTTCTCCGAAGACACCTACCGCGTGCTGACGGCGGTGGACGCCGCGCTGATGGTGATCGACGCGGCCAACGGCGTCGAGCCGCAGACCATCCGCCTGCTGCAGGTCTGCCGCGCGCGCAACACGCCCATCATCACGTTCATCAACAAGATGGACCGCGAAGTGCGCGAGCCGCTGGAGCTGCTGTCCGAAATCGAAGGCCACCTGGGCATGGACGCGGTGCCGTTCTCGTGGCCCGTCGGCATGGGCAAGGCGTTCGGCGGCGTGTTCGACATCCGCCGCGACCGCATGCGCGTGTTCCGCCCCGGCCAGGAGCGCCGCTCCGACAGCGACGACTTCATCGAAGGCCTGAGCAATCCCGAAATCGCCCGCCGCTTCGGCGCCGCGTTCGAACAGGCCAGCGGCGAGATCGAGCTCATCAACGAAGCCGCGCCCGCCTTCGACCGCGAGCAGTTCCTGGCCGGCAAGCAGACGCCGGTCTTCTTCGGCTCGGCCATCAACAACTTCGGCGTGCAGGAAGTGCTGGACGCGCTGGTCGAACAGGCGCCGCGCCCGGGTCCGCGCACGGCCCTGCAGCGCGAGGTGCAGCCCGAAGAACCCAAGTTCACCGGCGTCGTGTTCAAGGTGCAGGCCAACATGGACCCGGCCCACCGCGACCGCGTCGCGTTCGTGCGCGTCAGCTCGGGCCGCTTCGAGCGCGGCATGCGCCTGAAGGTCGCGCGCACCAACAAGGAAATGCGCCCGAACAACGTGGTGTCCTTCCTGTCGCAGCGGCGCGAACTGCTGGACGAGGCCTATGCCGGCGACGTGATCGGCATTCCCAACCATGGCGTGCTGCAACTGGGCGACGTGCTGACCGAAGGCGAAACCCTGCAGTTCACCGGCCTGCCGTTCTTCGCGCCCGAGCTGTTCCAGGCGGTGGAAGTCAAGGATCCGCTGCGCACGAAACAACTGCGCACCGGCCTGACCCAACTGGGCGAAGAAGGGGCCATCCAGGTGTTCCGTCCCGAGGCCGCCGGGGGTTCCCTGCTGCTGGGCGCGGTCGGCCAACTGCAGTTCGAAGTGGTCGCCCACCGCCTGAAGACGGAGTACGGCGTGGATGCCCGGATGCTGCCTTCCCGCTACACAATGGCACGTTGGATTACGTCTGAAAACCCCAAGGCGCTGCGCAAGTTCATGGATGCCAATGCGGCCCATATCGCCTATGATGTTGTGGATGCGGCGGCGTTTTTGATCGGTTCTCCCGCGCAATTGCGCGTGGCCGAAGAACTGTATCCCGATGTGAAATTCCACGCCATGCGCGAGCACGGCGGCAAGGTTTTCGGAGACAAAGCGTAGACCCGTTGGGGTTCCGCACGGCAGATGAGGGTAGCAATGTCTTGGCGTTTCTTATTCGCAACGCTCCTGGTCGCGCTTGGCGCGTCCGCCTGGGGCGGCATTCAATTGGGCGACTGGCTGGTGGCGCACGCGCCAACCGCCGCGCCTGCTCCTGGCCAGGACACGGCTGCTTCCCAGCAGCCCGTGCTGGACGCCAACGGCCGCCCCTATGTGGCGCAGCCGCCCCAGCCCCGCATCGACGGCACGCTGGGTGTGCCCGACAAACCCGCAGACCGGGAATGGCAGGTCAATACCGTATCGCTGTTCGACAGCGTCAGCGACCCCGCGGTGAAGATCTCGCGCGAACGCATCAGCCCGGAACAGGCGCGTGCAATCGCGGCGGCCTCGCAAGTGCCGCTGCCCTCCGGCCCGTCGGACGTCAGCACGCTGGACCTGCAGGCCCCCGGCACCTCTTCGGCGATCAACGGCGGCCAGGCGCAAGCCGGCGGCTACGGCACGCCCCAGATGGTGCAGGCGCCCCCGCCGCCGCCCAACACCGCCCAGGCGCCCGGCGCCCTGGGCTGGCAAGATGCCCTCAAGCGCGAACTCGCGCACTGCGCCACGCAAGGCTTCTTCGAACGTCCCTCGTGCTCCTGGGCCGCGCGCAACAAGTACTGCGCGCCCAACCGCGCCTGGGGCACCATGGCCGAATGCCCGGCGCGTCCCTGATCGCGCGGCCGCCGCGCCGCAAGTCCCAATAATGAAAATGGCGCCCCGCGGGGCGCCATTTTCATAGGCATCCGGCAATTACTCGGACACGGACATCTGGCTTTGCAGGTAGTTCTGCAGGCCGACCTTGTCGATCAGGTCGATCTGCGTTTCCAGATAGTCGATGTGCTCTTCGGTATCGTCCAGGATGTCCTGGAACAGATCGCGCGAAACGTAATCCCGGACCGACTCACAGTATGCGATCGCTTCCTTGACGGTCGCTTGCGCGCCTTGCTCGAGCTTCAGGTCACAGGCCAGCAATTCCGGCACGTCTTCGCCGATCAGCAGCTTGTGCAGGTCTTGCAGGTTGGGCAGGCCGTCCAGCATGAAGATGCGTTCGATCAAGCGATCGGCATGCTTCATTTCGCCTATGGATTCTTCGTACTCGTGCTTGCCCAGCTTGTCGAAACCCCAGTGGTTCAACATGCGCGCATGCAGGAAATACTGGTTGATGGCCGTCAGCTCGTTGGTCAGTTGCTTGTTCAGGAACTGGATGACGGTTTTATCGCCTTTCATGATGGACTCCTTGCAGTCAGGCGCGACGCGAGTGCATCGCGACAAAGGAGCGCACGATGCCGCGCGTACGCAACCCCGGCAGACTAACACCAGCCGGAGGGCCGCGCCTAGCCTTGCGCTGCATTTGGTAAACCGCTTTAGGACCGCAAGAAGAAAGCGTTAGGCAAATGAGAATGAGTATGCGTGCGCGATACCTTGCATGCGCCGCACAGCATCCATGCGGCCTGTGCGCAAGCGGGTCCGCCGATTCCGCCGCGAAATGCCGCAAGCCCGGGTCGGAATCCGCGCCTCCGGCCGGCCGAACCGGCGGGCAAACCGCGCGAGCCCCTTAGTTGCATATCGGCAACTGCGCGGCAACCCACCGGCAGGGCCGCGCTATGCGGCCCGCCGCGTCGCGAGCCAGATGCCGAACGCGATCGGGACGATGCCCAGCAGATCCAGCCACGACACCGGCTCGCTCAGCACCAGCCAGCCGAACAGCAGCCCCAGCGGCGGCATCAGGAAATGCAGCGCGCTGGCCGACGTGGCGCTGGCGCGGCCGAGAATCATGAACCACAGGTAGTAGCCGCCCATCGACACCGCGACGATCATGTAGGCCATGCTCCAGATCAGGCTGGCCGTCATGCGCGCATCGCCGATGCTTTCGTGCGCCAGCGCGAAGGGCAGCAACGCCGCCGCGCCGGCCAGCGACTGGATGCCCGTCGACGTCCACAGGCCCGAGCTTGGCTTCAGGCGCTTGTAGAGCAGCGTGCCCGCCACCAGCGCCACCAGGCCTCCCGTGACGAGCAGCGTGCCATGCAGGTCTTCCTGCATGCCGGACAGGCGCGAACGCAGCACCAGGGCCACGCCCGCCAACCCCAGGCACAGGCCGGCCAGCTTGCGCCATCCCAGGCGCTCACCCAGCACCGGCCGCGCCAGCACGCCGATGAGCAAGGGATTGGTGCTGATCAGCACGGCGGTGAACGCGGACGACACGGTCGTCATGCCGGACCAGCTCAGGCCCAGGTACAGCGTGTTGTTCAGCACGCCCAGCAAGGCCAGCGCCGCCAGGTCGCGTCCCGCGGGCAGCTTCCAGCGGCCGCTGGCCGCCGCGACGCCCAGCATCAGCACGCCGGCGATCAGGAAACGGATGGTCAGCAAGGTCAGCGGCGGACAGTCCCGCACCGCGATCTTGGCCGCGGCGAAGGCCGAACTCCAGAGAATGCAGAACGCCGCGATCGGCGCCCAACTGATGCCCGGCGGGGCATCGGCGGGCGCGGCGTCGGCGGGCAGGGTCGAGATGGCCTTCATGGTGGGATCCGGAAGAGGATGCGAAAGCCGCGAGCGCGGCGGATGGAGGGATTCTGCGCGGGCCCGCATCCATTGACAAACTCTTTATTCGGATCGACAGTATTTGAAAATCGAATGCTGAGGCGGCCCCATGCTGGATCTCGATCTTCTACACAGTTTCGTGTCGGTGGTGGACGCCGGCGGCTTCACCGCGGCCGGCGAACGGGTGCACCGCAGCCAGTCCACCGTCAGCCAGCAGATCCGCAAGCTGGAGGAATCGCTGGAATGCGCGCTGTTCGTGCGCGAAGGCCGGCAAATCCTGTTGACCGAGGACGGCGAGCGCCTGCTGGGCTACGCCCGGCGCATGCTGGCGCTGTCGACCGAGGTGCGGGAAGCGGTCAGCGGGCGCAAGCGCGTGGACGTGATCCGGCTGGGCATCCCCGACGATTTCGCACCGGACACGCTGACCGCCGTGGTATCGGAATTCGCCCGCACCCGCCCAGGCGTACGGCTGTCGGTGCGCTGCGACCTGACCGCCTCGCTGGTGCGCGGCCTGGAACGGGGCGACCTGGACGTGGCGCTGGTCAAGCGCGAGCCGGGCGGCGGCGGCGCGCTGGCCACCTGGCCGGAAAGCCTGCACTGGATCTGCAGCCCCGCGCTGGACCTGGCGGCGGCCGAGCCGGTGCCCCTGGTGGCGTTTCCCCAGGGCTGCATCTACCGCAACCGGGCCATCCACGCCCTGGAAGCGGCGGGACGGCACTGGCGCGTCGCCTACGAAAGCCCGAACCTGATGGGGCTGCAGGCGGCGCTGACGGGAGGACTGGGAGTGGCGTTGCTGGAACGGCGCTGCATCGGGCCCGGGCACCGGGTCGTGGATGCAGGCCTTCCCGGGGTGCCGCCGACCGAGCTGGCGCTATGCGTGGCCGACGGCGCGCGCGAGCCGGTGCGCCGGCTGGCGATGACTATCCAGGATTTTTGCGAGAAGGAAACGACGCGGCTCGCCGCATGACAGGCAGCGAGCCGGAAAGGAAGCCAATCGCTCAGGCCGTGGCGACGAGCGGAATCGGGAAGCTGCTGTTGGCAGCAGGCGCGCCCGATTCGACCATGGTGGCCGGAGGATTGACCGGAACGGCAATCGAGCGCACGTCGCACACGCTGGAGCAGCGGCCGCCCGGCAGATATTCGGCGGCGGTGGCCGCACAGCAGCCGCAGCACGTGGCCACGCCCAGCTCGAATTGCAGGTCGGAAAGCGTCGTCGCGCCGCCGTCCACGCTGGCGCGGACTTGGCGTTCGGTGATGGCATTACATACGCAAATGTACATGAGAATAATTATCGAAAATTATTCGATCACTGACAAGCCCTGCCGATAAATAAATTTGCAACCGAAGCGTCACGCAAGTCCTTGAAATAAGGGACGAATTTCAATAAACCCGTCCCTTATATCAACGGGCGGCGGCCTGCGCCTTGCGCAGCGCGGCCGGGGCGATCCTCAGCGCTTCGCGGTACTTTGCCACCGTCCGGCGGGCGATGACTATCCCCTGATCGGCCAGTTTTTGCATGATCTGGCTGTCGGACAGGGGCTTGGCGCGGTTCTCCTCCGCCACCATCTGGCGGATGAACGTCTGCACCGCCGTGGCGGAGGTGGCGTCCCCGCCTTCCGTCGATACGCCCGTGCCGAAGAAGCGCTTGAGCTCCAGCGTGCCGAATGGAGTAAGCATGTACTTCTGCGTCGTAGCGCGTGAAATCGTGGATTCGTGCAAACCGAGTTCGCCCGCAATGTCTTTCAGGATGAGCGGCCGCATGGCGGCCGGCCCCTGGCTGAAAAAGGCCGTCTGGTGCTCCACGATGGCCTGGGCCACGCGCAGGATGGTGTCGAAACGCTGCTCCACGTTGCGGATCATCCAGCGGGCCTGCTGCAACTGCGATTGCAGGCCCGCATGCGCGGATTCCTTCTGGTTGCCCAGCATCTGGGCATACAGCCCGTTGATCTGCAGCCGGGGGACGGCGGCGCTGTTCAGGGTGGCCTGCCAGCCCCGCCGGGTCTTGCGCACGATGACGTCGGGCACGGCGTAGTCGGCGGCCGGGACGGTCCAGGCCCGTCCCGGCCGGGGCTCCAGCCGCAGGATCAGGGCGTGGGCCGCGCGGAAGGTGGCTTCGTCGCAACCCACGGCCGCGCACAGCCTGGCGGTGTTGCCGGTGGCCAGCAGCGCCAGGTGCTCCGCGCAGATCCGGCGCGCACAGGCCAGCACGGCCCCGTCCGCCGCTTCCGGCAGGCGCCCGAGGTCGGGATTGCGCAGTTGCAGCAGCAGGCATTCCGCCATGTCGCGCGCGCCGATGCCGGCGGGATCGAACGACTGCAGCAGCGACAGGGCCGCCTTCAGTTCGTCCAGGTCCGGCTCCATTTCGGCCGGCAGCCAGCCCAGGATTTCCTCCAGCGGGGAACCCAGGTAGCCGTTTTCGTCCAGTTCGTCGATCAGCAGCCCTGCCAGCGCCACGTCGCGGGGCTCCGCGCGCGTCAGGACCAGTTGGCCCAGCAGGTGTTCGCGCAGCGTGTCCGGCCGCGCCGCCTCGGGCCGGGAGGAATCCTCGTCGGGATAGACGCCGCCGGATCCCGGCATTTCCTCGGCGGCGGTTTCGCGCTCGGCCGGCGGCTCGTCGTCCTGCACGGAAGACTCGCGTTCGGAACTGGCTTGCTCTTCGGTCGACAGGGGCTCGTCGTCCCGCTCCAGCAGCGGATTCTCCGCGAGCACTTGCGAGATCTCGGCTTCGAGCTCGAGCGTGGACAACTGCAACAATCGTATCGATTGCTGCAGTTGTGGGGTCAGCGTCAGATGCTGGCCAGGTCGCAGTTCTAAAATAGGACGGGTCATAGGTACAATATTTTGCATGATGAATCTGACTTCGCCCGCAAGCGCCCGCCAGGACTGCCGACTTATCGGCCAGACCCTGCTCAAACTGGCGCTCCCCCGACTGATTGTGCGTGCGATCGTCATCGCCGTCGCCCTTATCGTCTGGTACCTGGTCGCCCAGTGGATACTGGATTTCGGCCGCAGCATGAACTACGACTTCCTGCATTCCCTGGGGCAGCCGACCATGGACATGGCGCAGAAGGTCAATCCCTATCTCTGGTGGGCCGTCGCCGCCATCTGGTCCCTGATCGTGTTCTTCACCGTGCGCGCCTGGCTGGCCGCCAGCCTGGCCGCGGGCAGCGCCACGCCGGTGGGCACCGACGTGCTGGCCGACCTGGCCCCGAACCTGTCGGAAGAATCCCTGGGTGTGCTGCGCTGGAGCTGGGGCGACCGCCAGGAACCCTTCACGGTGGGCGATTTGCGCCGCTCCCTGTCTGAAATCCGCCACAACCGCATCAATAAGATCGCCATGGTGGCCGACCAGGCCCGGATCCTGGACGCCTCCGCCGGCCGCACGCCCCAGGAACCCCGCGACGACGGCCGCCGGAACCCGGACACTGCCGTCCGCGGCGAAACCCGCGGCGACCGCTATATCGAACCGCGCATCGGCCCGGCCCGCTAGGGGACCCGTCCCGCATGATCCAGGCCGCCCACGGGCGGCCTGTTTGTTTCAGTCCCCTGCCAGCCGGCCTCCCTATACTGGCAGCTCCAGGCTCGCCTAACCGCCGGCCGCGCGCACAAGAAAACGCTATCGGCAATCAGACCGGCCGGATGCGCGGCCAGCTCCTGGAGTTGCATTCATGTTCCGACCCCCCGCCCGCTACGCCGCCGGCCTGCTGCTGGCCTGCTCGGCCGCCTTCGCCGCCACCCCCGCCCTGGCGGCCTGGCCCGACAAACCCATCACCTTCGTCGCCCCGTTCACCGCGGGCGGCGCCAATGACCTGGTCGCCAGAATCATCGCGAAGGCGGTGGGCTCGGCCGTGGGCCAAGCCGTCATCGTCGAAAACCGTCCCGGCGCGGGCGGCGTCGTGGGCGCCGCGCACGTCGCCCGCAGCGCCGCGGACGGCTACACCTACCTGGTCGGCAGCAACGGCACCGTCACCAACAGCCTGATCCGCTCGGACCAGCCCTACAAGGACGAAGCGCTGACCCCGGTGGCGCTGCTGTCGATCACGCCGTCCGTCATCGTGGCCAATCCGTCGAATCCGGCCAAGGACCTGAAGGACTTCGTCGCGCGCGCCAAGCAGGCCAAGACCGACCGCATCACGTTTTCCACCGCCGGCAACGGCAGCACGCCGCATTTCGTGGCCGAGATGATGAAGGAAGCGACGGGCCTGCCCATCGAGCCCATCGCCTACAAGAGCGGTTCGGAAGGCGTGACCGCCGTGATCGGCAATCAGGTCGACGCCACGTCGGAAGCCAGCATCGTGACGCTGCCGCTGATCCAGAGCGGCAAGCTGAAGGCGCTGGCCACCACCTGGGACAAGCGCATGGCCAGCGCGCCGGACATCCCCACCACCGCGGAAGCCGGCTTCCCCGCGATCCGCATCGGCCACTGGGCCGGCCTGTTCGCGCCCGCGGGCACGCCCGCCGATGTGCTGGACAAGATGAACGCGGCGGTCGAGGCTTCGCTGCAGACCAAGGAAGTGCAGGACGCGTTGCGCCAAAGCAGCATCGAACCCGGCGGCGGCTCGCGCGCCAGCTTCGCCGAATTCGCGGCAAGCGAGCGCGAACGCCTGGGCAAAGTCGTGAAAAACGGCCATATGCAAACGCAATGAACGCATGGCGGAAAGAACGGCGGAGCGTTCCGCCCCCCGTTTTTTCGCGCTTTTCGTTTGCGCTTCGCCGAAAAATATGTTTGACTAGCAACCTATGGCCGCTTACCGCACCCCCCTCGCGATTGCCACCGGACGCATTGCCGCTCCGGTTGCCGGCCTGCGCGCTCGCACCTCCTCCATCGCGCTATCGCTATACCTACCGATCGGTTGCCGGGCCTAGTGTCCCCGTGGTAGCTCGGCAGCCACGCTTGCCACACGCGATTTTTCCCTTTTATCTCTGAATCCTGCCGGTCGATTTCGACAACCTCCGGCAAACCCTGGCACCAGACCGCCATCCGGTCGCAATGCCGCCGAGAGCAGTACTCCCGGGATTCAAAAGAAACCGATCGAGGTGTAGTCATGATGCTTGCCAACCCCGCTACCAAGTACGTCCCCTTCGCGCCCTTTGCCCGCGACTTCTCCGAACGCACCTGGCCGAGCCGCCGCATCACCAAGGCGCCGATCTGGATGAGCACGGACCTGCGCGACGGCAACCAGGCCCTGATCGAGCCCATGAGCGTCGAGCGCAAGCTCCGCTTCTTCGAACAGTTGGTGAAGATCGGCTTCAAGGAAATCGAAGTGGGCTTTCCGTCCGCCTCGCAGACCGACTTCGACTTCGTGCGCAAGCTCATCGACGAAAAGCGCATCCCCGACGACGTGACCATCATCGTCCTGACGCAATCGCGCGAAGACCTGATCAGCCGCACGGTGGAATCCGCCGCGGGCGCCAAGCAAGCCATCGTCCACTTGTACAACGCCTGCGCGCCGGCGTTCCGCAAGGTCGTGTTCAACATGAGCAAGGACGAAATCAAGAACATCGCCACGACCGGCACGCGCCTGGTCAAGCAGTACATGGCCCAGCACCCGGAAACGAAGTGGCGCTACCAGTACTCGCCCGAAGTCTTCAGCACCACCGAACCCGAATTCGCGCTGGAAGTCTCCAACGCCGTGGCCGACGTATGGGAACCCACGCCGGACTGCAAGATGGTGCTGAACCTGCCCGCCACCATCGAGGCCACCACGCCGAACATGTACGCGGACCAGATCGAGTGGATGCACAAGAACCTCGCGCGCCGCGACAGCATCGTGCTCAGCGTGCACCCGCATAACGACCGCGGCACCGCCGTGGCCGCCGCCGAGTTCGCCGTCATGGCCGGCGCCGACCGCATCGAAGGCTGCCTGTTCGGCAGCGGCGAGCGCACCGGCAACGTCGACCTCGTCACGCTGGCCCTGAACCTCTACACGCAAGGCGTGCATCCGGGCCTGGACTTCTCCGACATCGACGAAGTGCGCCGCTGCGCCGAATACTGCAACCAGTTGCCGGTGCACCCGCGCCACCCGTACGCCGGCGACCTGGTCTTCACCGCGTTCTCCGGCTCGCACCAGGACGCCATCAAGAAGGGCTTCGCCCAGCAGAAGGCCGACGCCGTCTGGGAAGTGCCGTACCTCCCGATCGACCCTGCCGACCTGGGCCGCAGCTACGACGCCGTCATCCGCGTGAACAGCCAGTCGGGCAAGGGCGGCGTGTCGTACCTGCTCGAGCAGGAACACGGCCTGGTGTTGCCGCGCCGCCTGCAGATCGAATTCAGCCGCGCCATCCAGCGCGTCACGGACGAAACCGGCCGCGAAGTCACCGCCGACGACGTGCACACCATCTTCAGCCGCGAATACCTCGAGCAGAAGTCGCCGTGGAAGCTGGTGCGCCACCGCATCGACGGCAACCCGGCGGCCGGCGAGGGCCAGCACTTCAGCATCGAGGCCGAACTGGAATACAACGGCGAACGCCGCATCGTGACCGGCAAGGGCGACGGCGCCATCTCGGCCTTCGTGGCCGCGCTGGACGTGCCCGTGCGCATCATGGACTACCACGAGCACGCCATCGGCACCGGCACCGACACCCGCGCCGCGTCCTACGTGGAACTGCGCGTCGGCGATTCGAGCACGGGCTTCGGCGTGGGCATCGACCGCGACATCGTGACGGCCTCGTTCCAGGCCGTCCTGACCGCCGTCAACCGCCACATCAATGCCGGCGCCGTGGCCGCCACCGAGCAAGAAACTGCCGAGACCGCGTGATCCGCAACCCGGCATGAAGAAAAGCCCGCCTTACCCGGCGGGCTTTTTGTTGGGCGATCAGCCCCGGGGCCACATATCCGACGCGCCGATGTCCGGCGCATTGGCGGCCAGCAGGCGCTGATGGACCCAGGCGGCGACGGCCAGCGTGAAGTGGTCGCCATGGCGCTTGCCGACCAGTTGCAGCCCCACCGGCAAGCCTTGCGGGCCGGTGGCGAACGGCAGGTTCAGGCAGGGCACGCCGAACAGCGTCCAGGCGCGCGAGAACTGGGGATCTCCGGTGCCCAGGTCGGCGAAGGGCGCCTCGCCGGCGGCGCTGGGCGCGAGCAGCACGTCGTATTTGTCGAACCATCCGTCCACGCGTGCGCGGGACTCGGCGGCGCGCTCCAGGTTCTTCAGGTGTTCTTCCGCCGTGATGCGCGCGCCGGCCTCCAGGATGGCCTGGATCTTGGAGCTGAGCTGCGCCGCGTGCCGCAGGCGTTCGTAGGCCAGCGACTGCGAGGCCTCGAACGCCATGATGTCCGAATGCAGTTGCACCAGCACGCAGTGCTCCGGCGGCAGCGGCACCTCTTCCACGACGGCGCCGGCGCGCGACAGAATGGCCGCCGCCTGCGCGAAGGCCTCTTTGGTTTCGGCCTGGGCGTGGCGCCATTGCAGGCTGCGGTACATGCCGATGCGCGGCTTGCCGTCGTAGGCCAGGTCCAGCATGCGGGGATCGCGCATCAGGACCGAGGCGAAGAGCGCCACGTCCGGCACCGAGCGCGCGAAGCCGCCGATCGTGTCCAGCGATTCCGCCAGGCTCTTGACCCCCGCGCGGGGAATCGCGCCGAACGTGGGCTTGAAGCCCACGATGCCGCAATAGGATGCGGGGCGGATGATGGAGCCCGCGGTTTGCGAGCCCAATGCGAAAGGCACCATGTCGTCGGCCACCGCGGCCGCCGAACCGCTGGACGAACCGCCGGGCGTGTAGGCCTCGTTGCGCGGATTGCGCGTGGGGCCGGCGAGGTAGGTGGCGAATTCCGTGGTCACGGTCTTGCCGATGACCACCGCGCCCGCGCCGCGGCACAGCGCCACCGCGGCGGCGTCCAGGCCCGGACGATGGCGCTCGTAGATGGGCGAGCCGTAGCGGGTAGGCAGGTCGTCGGTGTCGAACAGGTCCTTCACGCCGATGGGCAGGCCATGCAGCGGACCGGTCAAGGCACCGCGGTCGAGTTCCTGCGCGCGGTCCAGTGCGGCCTGTTTCTGCAGCGCGGTCCAGGCATGCACGGTGTTCTCGCGCTGCTCGATGCGCGCAAAGCAGGCGCGCACCAGTTGTTCCGCGGTCAATTCGCGCCGTTGCAGCTTGCGCGCGGCTTCCAGCGCGCCAAGTCTGTTCAAGGCAGTAGACATGGTCCTTTCCTCTTTACCGGCGCCGCACATTACGCGCGGCGGCTGAACTACGCACCCGGTCCCCTTGACCGAGGGCCAACCCGATTGCGCGCGGCATTGTCTTGCCATGCGTTCGGGCCGGACCGACTTCGACCATTGTTCGCTCCGCGTCAATTGGGAAAAACACGGAATACACCTTGTTTTCCCTGGGTAAACCCCGCGTCGCGCCTTGGTTTTGTTGTTGCGTTGCCACCAGCATAGCGCAAACGCGTGCAACACAAAGGTCATATTTGTCTTGTATGATGAAATCGTTTTCACAGATCCGGCAGCAATATCGCCATGGCATCGCGCTCGTCGCCCCGCTTTTCCATTATCGAAGTGGCTCGCAAGGCCGGGGTGTCGCCGGCGACGGTTTCGCGCGCGTTCAACCAGCCGGACATCGTGCATCCCGACACGCTCGCGCACATCCGCAACGTCGCCAAACGCGCGGGCTTCCGGCCCAACCGCGTGGGCCGCAGCCTGCGTTCGGGCAGCACGCGCACCCTCGGGCTGATCCTGCCCACGCTGTCCAACCCGGTATTCGCCGAATGCTTCGAGGGCGCAGAGCGCCGCGCGCGCGAGTCCGGCTATAGCGTCATGCTGACCGCCACCGGCTACGACCCCGCGGTGGAATCGGCCGCCGTGCAAGGCCTGATGGACCACCAGGTGGATGGGCTGATCCTGACCGTCGCCGACGTGGCCAAGAGCGCCACGCTGGACGACCTGGACAGCGCCGGCATTCCGTACGTGCTGGTCTACAACGAATCGGCCGCCCATCCCTACGCCTCGGTGGACAACCGCGCCGCCGCCAGCGACATGGTGGCCCACCTGGCCGCGCTGGGCCACCGCCGCATCGCCCTGGTGACGGGCCCGCTGACCGCGTCCGACCGCGCGCGCCGCCGCCTCGCGGGCGCCCGCGCCTGCGCCAAGAGGCTGGGCCTGGACGCCATCCAGCACATCTCCATGAGTTCGCACACCGGCAGCGACGTCGACGCCCTGAAGGCCGCGCTGCGCGGCAAGCAGGCGCCCACCGCGCTGTTCTGCTCGAACGACCTGCTGGCCACCGCCGTGATCGCGGACCTGGTGGGCCTGGGACTGTCCGTGCCGGTCGACATCTCGGTATGCGGATTCGACGGCATGCGCTTCGGCGCCTTGCTGACGCCGCCGCTGACCACCGTGGCCCAGCCCAGCGACGGCATCGGCGTGGCGGCCTGCTCGAACCTGCTGGCGCAGATCCACGGCCACCCGCCGCAATCCGACCGCCTGCCGCATTGCATCGTCGTCGGCGGCACCGCGGCGCCGGTCCGCCGCAAGGCTTCCGGCGCCGCCTAGGCGCGGTCCGAAACACCTTCACGCCAACCATCCCATATCGACGCGTCATGCTCATCGCACAGATTACCGACCTGCACATGCGCACCCCGGGCGACAAGGCCTACGGCATCATCGATCCGGCCGCCTTCCTCGCCCCCGCGGTGCGCGCGCTCAATGCCCTGGCGCCGCGGCCCGACTGCGTGCTCATCACGGGCGACCTGACCGACCTGGGCAAGCCGCAGGAATACCAGGCGCTGCGGGAACACCTGCAGGCGCTGGAGATCCCGTATTTCCTGCTGCCCGGCAACCACGACGACCGCGAGCAACTGCGCGCCGCCTTTCCCGACCACGGCTACCTGCAAGGCCAGGGCCCGTTCATCCAGTACGCCGTCGAAACCTATCCGCTGCGCATGCTGGCGCTGGACACCGTGGTGCCCATGAAGAGCCATGGCGAACTTTGCCGGGACCGGCTGGACTGGCTGGCCGCGCGCCTGGCCGAGCAGCCGGAACGCCCCACGCTGGTGCTGATGCACCATCCGCCATTCCTGACCGGCATCGAACACATGGACGACATCGGCCTGCTGGCCGGCGCGCCCGAACTCGAGCGCATCGTGGCGCGCTTTCCGAACGTGCAGCGCGTGCTTTGCGGCCATTTGCACCGCACGATATTCCAGCGCTTCGGCGGCACCATCGCGTCCACCTGTCCGGGCACGGCGCACCAGCTCGCGCTGGAACTGGGACCGCGCCCGACCCTGCAATACATCATGGAACCGCCGGGCTACCAGTTGCATTGGTGGCATGGCGGCAACCTCGTCACGCATCACGCCGTCATTGGGGAATACCCCGGCCCATACCCATTCGCCTAGGGCCAACGGCTAGACTACCGGACCGCGCCTTGCCATATATCCGTCATGTTTGCGCTGCACAATGAAAAGGTTTTCATAACAGGCAACAATGCGGATCTAACTATTAGATCTTCGAGACAGCATGTCATCCATCGTTCTGGATAACCTCACCAAACAGTATGGCGCCGCCGCCGCGATCCATGGCGTGAGCTTCACCGTGCCCGCGGGCAGCTTCACGGTCCTCCTGGGCCCGTCGGGCTGCGGAAAGTCCACCACCCTGCGCATGATCGCCGGCCTGGACACGCCCACGTCGGGCACCATCCGCATCGGCGACCGCGACGTCACCCAGTTGCCGCCTTCCAAGCGCCGCATCTCCATGGTGTTCCAGTCGTATGCGCTGTTTCCGCACCTGTCGGTGCGCGAGAACATCCTGTTCGGCCTGAAGGTGCGCAAGGAGCCCGCGCGCGACTACGATCGCCGCCTGCAGCGCGTGGCCGGCCTGCTGGGCCTGAACCATCTCCTGGACCGCAAGCCTTCGCAGTTGTCCGGCGGGCAGCAGCAGCGGGTGGCGCTGGGCCGCGCCGTGATCTCGGAAGCGCCGGTCTGCCTGATGGATGAACCGCTATCCAACCTGGACGCCCAGTTGCGCCATGAAATGCGCCGCGAAATCCGCGCGCTGCAGCAGGACCTGGGCATCACGATGGTCTACGTGACGCACGACCAGACCGAGGCCATGAGCATGGCCGACCAGGTCGTGCTGCTGCGCGGCGGCCAGATCGAACAGCACGACACGCCCGACGGCCTGTACGCGCGCCCCGCCAGCGAATTCGCCGCACGCTTCATCGGCACGCCCCCCATGAACCTGATCGGCCTGACGAACGCCCGCGGCGCCACGGCGATCGCCGGCGCCGAGGGCTCCGTCATCGCGAACGCGCCGGCCGGCGCAGTGAAACTGGGCGTGCGGCCGGAACACATCGGCATCGACGGCAACGGCATTCCCGCCACCGTGGAAAGCGTGGAGTACTTCGGCGCGGATTCCATCGTGGTGTGCCGCATCGGCGATACCAGCGGCGTGGCCGTGCGCGTGGGCGGACACCTGCGCGCCCGCGCCGGCGAGGCCCTGCGCCTGTCCTGGCCGGACGGGCAGCAGCATTTCTTTGCCGCCGATTCGGCGGTCATCAACACCGACGGGCGCTAAGAAAAATGGCCCCCACGCCGCGCCTTCGGCTTGCTGCCCTCCGAGGGGGCGCTTTTTTACCTTGGGGCGGCCCGGCGGTGAAAACGCCCATTACACAGAAAACGCCCATTACACAGAAAAGGAAACCAACATGCGACGCACCGTACTGAAGACCCTGGCCGCCAGCCTGGCCGCCGCTTGCCTTTCGCTGCCCGCGCAGGCGCAGAACAAGCCCGTCGAGGTGGAGTTCTACTATCCGGTCGCGGTGGGCGGCCCCATCACCAAGATCGTCGACGACATGGTGGCGGACTTCCAGAAGGAAAATCCCGGCATCAAGATCAAGCCGATCTACGCGGGCTCCTACCAGGACTCCATCGCCAAGGCGCTGACCGCGCTCAAGGGCGGCACCCCGCCGCAACTGGCGGTGCTGCTGTCCACCGACATGTTCACGCTGATCGACGAGGACGCCATCGTCCCGATCGACAGCCTGGCCAAGAGCGACGAGGACAAGAAGTGGCTGGGCGGCTTCTATGACGCCTTCATGCAGAACAGCCGCACGGGCGGCCACACCTGGGGCGTGCCGTTCCAGCGCTCGACCATCGTCATGTACTACAACAAGGACCTGTTCAAGGCCGCGGGCCTGGATCCCGAGCGCGCACCCGCGACCTGGGAAGAGCTGGTCGAATACGGCAAGAAGCTTACCAAGCAGGACGCCTCGGGCAACACGACGCAGTGGGGCATCGAGATCCCCTCGGGCGGCGCGTTCGCCTACTGGCTGTTCCAGGCCCTGACCACGCCCAACGACGCCATCCTGATGAACGAGGCCGGCAACGAGGTCTACCTGGACAAGCCGGCGGTGGTCGAGGCCGCCCAGTTCTGGCGCGACCTGTCCGCCAAGCACAAGATCATGCCGACCGGCACGATAGACTGGGGCACCACGCCCAAGGACTTCCTGGAAAAGAAGGCCGCCATCGTCTGGACCACGACGGGCAACCTGACCAACATCCGCAAGAACGCCGAATTCCCGTTCGGCGTCGCCATGATGCCGAAGCAGAAGCGCGGCGGCAGCCCGACCGGCGGCGGCAACTTCTACATCTTCAAGAGCGGCACGCCGGAACAGCAGCAGGCCGCGCTGAAGTTCGCGCAGTGGGTCACCACGCCCGAGCGCGCGGCGGACTGGAGCATCGCCACGGGCTACGTGGCCGTGACGCCGGCCGCATGGCAGACCGAGAAGATGAAGAAGTACGCACAGGAAGTGCCGGCCGCCGCGGTGGCGCGCGACCAACTGGAAGTCAGCGTGGCGGAGTTCTCCACGCATGAGAACCAGCGCGTCACCAAGACCCTGAACGACGCCCTGCAGGCGGCGCTGACGGGTTCCAAGACGCCGCAGCAGGCGCTGACCGACGCGCAACGCGAGGCCGACCGCATACTGCGTCCTTACAAGTAAACAGGCCGTAAGCACGATGAGCCGCTCTTTAAACGCGCTTTATGGCTGGCTGCTTCTGCTGCCAGCCATCGTGCTGCTCGCCGCGTTCACGCATTACCCGGCGCTGGCGACGCTATGGCACAGCTTTTTCTCCACGCCCAAGGGCGCGCGTCCGGCCCGCTTCGTCGGGCTGGACAACTACGCGGTCATGCGCGACGACCCGGTGTTCTGGCAATCGCTGTGGAACAACCTGTGGTTCGCGCTGGGCACGATACCCACGTCCATCGGCATCGCGCTGATCATGGCGCTCTGGGTGAACCGCAACCTGCGCGGACGCGGCTTCCTGCGCATGGCCTACTTCACGCCCACGGTGCTGCCGATGGTGGCGGTGGCCAACATCTGGCTGTTCTTCTACACGCCGCAGTACGGGCTGATCGCGCAGGTGATGCAATGGTTCGGTTCGCCGGGCCCCAATTGGCTGGGCAACCGCGAGACGGCGCTGCCCGCGCTGATGCTGGTGACGGTATGGAAGGAGGCCGGCTTCTTCATGATCTTCTACCTGGCCGCCCTGCAGACGGTATCGCCGTCCCTGCGCGAGGCCGCCATGCTTGAAGGCGCGTCGCGCTGGCAGTATTTCCGCCGCATTCTCTGGCCGCTGCTGATGCCCACCACGCTGTTCGTGCTGATCAACGCCCTGATCAACGCGTTCCGCCTGGTCGACCACGTCGTCGTCATGACGCGCGGCGGGCCCGACAACGCCAGCACGCTGCTGCTGTACTACATCTACCAGGTGGGTTTCAGTTTCTGGGACACGGCCTACGCCGCCACGCTGACCGTCGTGTTGCTGGTGGTGCTGGCGCTGACCGCGCTGGTCAAGTTCCGCTGGCTGGACCGCAGGACGCACTATCAATGAAAGACAAGCTCGACACCCTGGGCGCCTGGACGCTTGGCCTGCTGTGGATCCTGCCCCTGGCGTACGCCATGTGGGCGGCCTTCCATCCGCCCGCCTACGCAACCCGCTTCGACCTGTTCGCGCCCCTCACGCTGGACAACTTCGTGCGGGCCTGGCACGCCGCGCCGTTCCCGCGCTACTTCCTCAACACCTTCCTGCTCGTCACGATGGTGCTGGCCGCGCAACTGGTCCTCTCGACCCTGGCCGGCTACGCCTTCGCGCGGCTGGAATTCCGCGGCCGCGACTTCGTCTTCATGCTGGTGCTGTTGCAGCTCATGATCATGCCCGACGTGCTGCTGGTGGAGAACTACCGTTCGATGAGCCAGCTAGGCATCCGCGACACGGTGTTCGCCATCGGCCTGCCGTACTTCGCGTCGGCCTTCGGCATTTTCCTGCTGCGCCAGACCTTCAAGACGGTGCCGCGCGAACTGGAAGAAGCCGCGCGCATGGAAGGCGCCAGTCCGCTGCAGGTGCTGTGGAAAGTGTACGTGCCGCTCGCCAAGCCGATCTACGTGGCCTACGGGCTGGTGTCGGTCAGCCACCACTGGAACAACTTCCTGTGGCCGTTGATCATCACCAATTCGGTGGAATCCCGGCCGCTGACGGTGGGGCTGCAGGTGTTCTCGTCCACCGACCAGGGCATCGACTGGTCGGTCATCACCGCCGCCACGCTGATGTCGGCGGCGCCGCTGCTGATCGCCTTCCTGCTGTTCCAGCGCCAGTTCGTGCAATCGTTCATGCGGGCGGGGATCCGGTAGAGCAGCCGGGATACGCGTGGCTGGCAGGGGCGCTGGCTCGTGGCTGACACCCGTACGAAACGCGCTTCCAGTGTCTGACACCCGTACGAGACGGGCGTCAAGTTCGAGCTTCTCGTCCCGGGTGTCTGACACATTCTGTGTGTCAGACACCCGGGAAGGCCTGCTTCAATCTGGCCGCCCGTCTCGTACGGGTGTCAGACACAAGCCTGCATCTCATAACGGGTGTCAGACACAAGCCCGCATCTCATAACGGGTGTCAGGCACTGACGCACTACAGGCGTCAGTACCCTACCGTCAACCCCGGCAGGTCCACCGTGATGCGCGGGCGTTCCAGCGCCAGCGCCAGGTTGTCCGCGAATTCGCGGGCTTCTTTTTCGTCGGTGGACAGGGTGTCGTAGCCGAGCGCGTCCGCCACGCCCAGCACCTTGTCCAGCAGCAGGACCTTGCCGCTGGGGCGCAGGGGTTCGCAGCCCAGGGTTTCCCAGGCGCCGTCGAACCAGTCCCGCGCCTCGCTCTGGCGCTGGGGGGAGGGTTCGACGTCGGCCGACAGGTCCAGCGAACGGCGGGGGTCGAAAACAATGGTGATATCGCTGCGCATGGAGGTTCCTTCAGTGGGCGTCAGGCCGGAAGCGTAGGCAAAAACGGCCGGGCAGATTGTCGGCCCGGCGACATTGGCCCGCCGCCTACCAGCCGCGCGACACCTCCCAGGTGACTTCCGCGCCGGCCGCCAGGGACTGGCGCATCATGTCCAGCAGGGGGAAGGCGCGTTCCTTCAGGCCCACCATGCGGGCCATCGGGGACACGGGCGCCTTGTCCTCGTCGCCTTCCTCGCTGCCGTCGTGGGCACGCTGGTATTCGTCGATGGCGCGTTCGATGCCGTTGATGGCGGGCTGCAGTTGTTCCACGGTGAAAACGCCGCGCTCCGGAATCTTGTCTCCGAAGGACTTGCCGGCCGCCTGCAACAGCGCGCCCGCATGGTCGGTCAGCATCAGAACCTCGGCCACGACCTTGGAGTGAAAGGTGATCAACATATTCCGGTCTCCACAATGATTACTTACACACACTACCGCAACCCGCGGGGGATGCCAACTGGCGCCAGGACCGAGGGCCGCCGGGGCGCTCCATCCGTCCCCGAGAAGGGCCCGGCCCCGGGGTTCCGGGCCCCGGCCCGCGCCTGTCCGATGGCCAAATCAACTATGATTCAGGAGATTTCCTGACAGGAAGGCCTGCGCCGCCCCGGAATCGGGCATGCGCGCGGTCGCGCTCCGCGGTCAGGCAGCGTCCCGCCCCAGCCAGGCCCGGTCCCCGCGGGCGCGTCCGCCACTAACTCAGAACTTCTCCAGACGCCCATGCTCCTCGAGCAACAGAAACAGCTTATCTCCCTGATCCAGGCCGCCGTCGCGCAAAGCCTGCCCGACGCCCAGGCCGATGCGGCCCGAGCCACCGTGCTGCTGGAGCGCCCCAAGGTCGCCGCCCACGGCGACGTCGCCACCAACGTGGCCATGCAACTGGCCAAGCCGGCCCGCCGCAATCCCCGCGAACTGGCCCAGGCCATCGTCGACGCCCTGATGGCCCAGCCCGGCGCCGCCGCCCTGGTGGAAAGCGCCGAGGTCGCCGGCCCCGGCTTCATCAATCTGCGCATCACCGCCGCCGCCCGCCAGGCCGTCGTCGCCGCCGTGGCCGAGCAGGGCGCCGGCTTCGGCCGCGCGGCCCGCAACGGCGAAAAAATCCTGGTCGAATTCGTGTCGGCCAACCCCACCGGCCCGCTGCACGTGGGCCATGCCCGTCAGGCCGCGCTGGGCGACGCCATCTGCCGCCTGTACGACGCCAGCGGCTGGGACGTCACCCGCGAGTTCTACTACAACGACGCCGGCAACCAGATCAATAACCTGGCCATCAGCGTGCAGGCCCGCGCCCGCGGCCTGACGACCGACTCCCCCGACTGGCCCGCCGACGGCTACAAGGGCGACTACATCGCCGACATCGCGCGCGATTTCCAGGCCGGCAAAACCATCCCGGCGTCCGACGGCGAAGCCGTGACCGCCACGGGCGACATCGACAACCTGGACGACATCCGCGTCTTCGCCGTGGCCTACCTGCGCCGCGAGCAGGACCTGGACCTGCAGGCCTTCGGCCTGGCGTTCGACAATTACTACCTGGAAAGCTCGCTCTACACCTCCGGCCGGGTCGAAGCCACGGTCAAGGCGCTGGTCGCCGGCGGCCATACCTACGAGGAAGGCGGCGCGCTGTGGCTGCGCACCACCGAACTGGGCACGGGCGACGACAAAGACCGCGTCATGAGGAAGAGCGAAGGCGGCTACACCTACTTCGTGCCCGACGTGGCCTACCACAAGGCCAAATGGGAGCGCGGCTTCCACCGCGCCGTGAACATCCAGGGCAGCGACCACCACGGCACCGTGGCGCGCGTGCGCGCCGGCCTGCAGGCGCTGGAAGAGGGCATCCCCAAGGACTACCCATCCTACGTGCTGCACAAGATGGTCAAGGTGATGCGCGGCGGCGAAGAGGTCAAGATCTCCAAGCGCGCCGGCAGCTACGTGACCATGCGCGACCTGATCGACTGGGTGGGCCGCGACGCGGTGCGCTACTTCCTGATCCAGCGCCGCGCCGACACGGAATTCGTGTTCGACGTGGACCTGGCCCTGTCCAAGAGCGACGAGAACCCGGTCTACTACATCCAGTACGCCCACGCCCGCATCTGCTCGGTGGTGAACAACGCCGCCATGCCGGCCGCCGACGTGGCCCAGGCCGATGCCGCGCTGCTGACCGCCCCCACCGAATTCGCCCTGATGCAGCGCCTGGCCGAATTCCCCGGCGTGATCGCGCTGGCCGCGCAGGAACTGTCCCCGCACCACATCGCCTTCTGGCTGCGCGACTGCGCCTCGGATTTCCATGCCTGGTACAACGCCGAGCGCGTGCTGGTGGACGACACGGCCCTGAAGCTGGCCCGCCTGCGCCTGGCCTCGACCACGCGCCAGGTGCTGGCCAACGGCCTGGAGCTGTTGGGCGTGTCCGCGCCCGAGCGGATGTAACATCGGTTCATGGCAACCAAGCGCAAAACCACCCGCCGCTCCTCCGGCGAAAGCGGCAGCACCCTGTACGGGGCGCTGGCCGGCCTGCTCATCGGCCTGATCGTGGCCGCCGTCGTCGCCTTCTACGTCACCAAGGCGCCCGTGCCCTTCGTGGACCGGGCCAGCCGCCAGGGCGACGCGGGCAAGCTGCCCGACCCCCGGCAGGCGCCGGACCCCAACGCCGGCCTGTACGGCCGCGACGGCGGCGCGGGCGCCGCGCCCACCGGCCCCACGGCAACCGCCCCCGCGCCGCTGCCCGGCGCCGGCGTCGCCAGGCCCGACGAGCCGCCCTCCAAGATGGACGACCTGGGGGCCCTGATCGCCACCTTGCCCTCCACCAGGCAGTCCGCCCCGACGGCGACGGCACCCGCCGCCGCGCCCGGCGCCCCGCCCACGCCCATCTCCAAGGCAGCCCCGGCCACCGCGCCGGCCCCGGCGGCCAAGCCGGCTCCCGCCGCCTCCGCGGCCACGGGCACGTATTACCTGCAGGCCGGCGCCTTCCGCGGCGAGAACGACGCCGAGACCCTGAAGGCCCGCATCATCCTGCTGGGCCTGCCGGTCGCGGTGCAAAAGGCCGAAGTGAACGGCAAGCCCATCAACCGGGTCAGGGTGGGGCCGTTTGCCCGCCTGGACGACATGAACCGCGCCCGCGGCAGACTGGGCGAGAACAAGATCGAAACCGCGGTGGTACGCCAGTAGGGCGCGCCGGCGCGGGCATTGAACTTATCCGGCCCCGGCCCTGTCTGTAACTTTTTACTCAGGAACCTCTCATCCATGCTGTCCCCCAAGATTATCCGCATCCTGGCCGCGGCCGCGTTGACCGCCACGGCGTTCTTCAGCCCGGCGAGCCATGCTCAAGGCACGCAGCAATACGTACCCATCAATCCGCCGCTGCCGTCGGACACCCCGGGCAAAGTGGAAGTGCTGGAGTTCTTCGCCTACACCTGCCCGCACTGCGCCGCGATCGAACCGCTGGTCGAGGACTGGGCCAAGACCGCGCCGCCGGACGTGGTGCTCAAGCAGATCCCCATCGCGTTCAATGCCGGCATGAAGCCGCTGCAGCAGCTCTACTACACGCTGCAGGCCCTGGACCGTCCGGACCTGCACGCCAAGGTCTTCACGGCCATCCACGGCGAGCACAAGCGCCTGTTCGACAAGAAGGCCATGGGCGAATGGATCGCCACGCAAGGCGTGGACCGCGCCAAGTTCGACTCGGTGTTCGATTCGTTCAGCGTGCAGACGCAAGTGCAGCGCGCCACCCAACTGGCCGACGCCTACCGCATCGAAGGCACGCCGTCGTTCGCCGTCGGCGGCAAGTTCATGACCTCCCCGGTCATGGCCGGCAACAGCTATGAAGGCGCGCTGAAGGAAGTGGACCGCCTGATCCCGATGGCGCGCAACTGATACGCCCCCGCCAGGATCCCGACGCCCCGAGCCTTGCCGGCCGGGGCGTTTTTGTTTTTGCTTGTGTTTTTGCCGCCCACCCCCGCGCTACACTTTCCCCACAATAATTCGCCGCGACGGCGGCATCCAACGGGTGGAAGACATGAGACAGCAATTCCTGCGCAGCAGCGCGGCGGCGGGCCTGTGCCTGGCGCTGGCCACGGGCCTGGCACGGGCCAACGACGCCGATGGCGTGAAGATCGGCGTCCTGACCGACATGGCGGGCGTGACCGCCGACGCTACCGGCAAGGGCTCGGTCGAGGCCGCGCGCCTGGCCATCGAGGAAATGGGCGGCAGCGTGCTGGGCAAGCCCGTCTCCCTGGTATCGGGCGACCACCAGCACCGGCCCGACATCGGCAGCAGCATGGTGCGCAAGTGGTACGACACCGACGGCGTGGACGTGGTCGTGGACGTGCCCAATTCCTCGGTCGCGCTGGCGGTGCAGGGCATTGCGCGCGAAAAGAAGAAGCTGGTGCTGTTCTCCAGCCCCGGCACCACGGCGCTGTCGCAAGCGCAGTGCTCGCCCTACGGCGTGCAATGGACCTACACCACTTACGCGCTATCGCGCGGCACGGCGACCGCGGTGGTGAACGAGGGCAACAAGCGCTGGTTCATCCTGGCCTCGGACTACGCCTTCGGCAAGCAACTGGCGGCCGACACCGAGGCGGTGGTCAAGGCCAACGGCGGCGAGGTGCTGGGCACCGTCTACCACCCGCTGAACGCCTCGGATTTCGCGTCCTTCCTGCTGCAGGCGCAGGGATCCAAGGCGCAGATCATCGCCATCGCGAACGCGGGCGGCGACACCATCTCGGCCATCAAGCAGGCGGCCGAATTCGGCATCGGCGGCGCGCAGCAACTGGCGGCCATGCTGCTGCTGATCACCGACGTGCACAGCCTGGGACTGCAGGCGGCGCAGAAAACCTATCTGACCGTGCCTTCCTACTGGGACATGAACGACGGCACGCGCGCCTTCGCCAAGAAGTTCGAGGCCCGCGTCGGCCGTCCGCCCACCTTCCTGCAGGCGGGCGTGTACGGCTCCGTGCGCCACTACCTGCAATCGGTGCAGGCGGCCGGCACCACGGACGCCGACGCCGTCATGGCGAAAATGAAGTCGCTGCCCATCGACGATCCTTTCAGCCTGAACGCCCGCATCCGCCAGGACGGCCTGGTGGTGCGCGACATGATGCTGGCGCAGGTGAAGACGCCGGAGCAGTCCAAGGCGCCCTGGGACTACTACAACATCGTGCGCCGCATTCCCGGCGACACGCTGGCCTGGCCGCTGTCGGAAAGCCTATGCCCGCTGGCCAGGCAATGACCCCGCCGCTGGCGCTGGCCGACTTCGGCAGTTTCTACGCCGGCGGGCGGCAGGTGCGCATCGCCGGCCTGCCGGCCCGCGACATCGCATTCACGCAGACAGCGTCGCTGGCCTACGACCCCAACGGCCTGTACCACTTCGAACAGGCCTACGTGCAGTATTTCGTGCCGGCGGAACTGTCGCATCCCCTGCCCATCGTGCTGTTGCACGGCGGCGGCATGACGGGCGCGATGTGGGAACAGACGCCCGACGGCCGGCCGGGCTGGCTGCAGCATTTCCTGCGGCAGGGCCTTGCGGTGTACGTGGTGGACAACGTCGAGCGGGGCCGGGCGGGCTGGGCGCCTTTCGAGGAAGTCTGGCCCGAAGCACCCATCATCCGCAACGCCGAGGAAAGCTGGTCGCTGTTCCGCTTCGGGCGCGCCGAGGACTACGCGGCGCGGCGCCCTTTCGCAGGACAGCGCTTTCCGGTCGCCGCGTTCGATGCCTTCATCCGCCACGCGGTGCCGCGCTGGCTGGGCAACAACGACGCGGCCCTGGAAGGGTTCTGCGCGGTGCTGGACCGCATCGGCCCCTGCCTGGTGCTGGCGCACAGCCACGGCGGCGAAGTCGCCTACCGCGCGCTGCACGCCAGGCCCGGGCTGGTGCGCGGCGTCATCGGCGTGGAGCCCTCGGGCTTTTCGCCCGAAGTGGCCGCCGCCAGCGTGGCCGGCAAGCCCTTCCTGTTCGTCTATGGCGATTACCTGGACGCCACCCCGCTATGGGAACGGCTGTGCGACGCCGGCCGGGCCTATGCCGGCCAGCTCGCAAGCCACGGCGCGCGCGTCGCGACGTGGCGCCTGGCCGACATGGGCGTGGCCGGCAATTCCCACATGCCCATGATGGACGACAACAGCGACGACATCGCGGCGCGCATCGGCGACTGGATACGCGGCGCGGCAACCTGAGGGCGCCGCGCGCGGCGCTCAGCCCTGGACGGCCGCGGCCTTCTCCAGGGCCTGGGTCAGGTCGGCGATGATGTCCTCGGGCGATTCCAGGCCGATGTGCAGGCGCACCAGCGCGTTGTCGCCTTCGCCCCAATAGCGATGCTTGGCCAGGTCCTTGCCCGACACCAGTTGCACCAGGCTTTCGTAGCCGCCCCAAGAGAAGCCGATGCCGAACAGCGTGAGCGAATCGACGAACTCGCGCGCCGCCGCGGGCGACAGGCGCAGCTCGACCGAGAGCATGCCGTTGGAGCCGGTGCAGTCGCGCTGCCACAGGGCGTGGCCGGGATCCTGCGGCCAGGCCGGATGGAACAGGCGCACGGTCTCGGGACGGCTCTTGAAGAATTCGCATACCTGCATGGCGTGGCGGGCGTGCTGCGCCATGCGGATCGGCATGGTGCGCACACCGCGCAGCGCCAGCCAGGCGTCGTCCGCGCTGATGGAGTAGCCCATGGCGTACTGCGTGCGGTTCAGCTTGCGGGCGATTTCTTCGTCATTGGTGACGACCGCGCCCAGCATCAGGTCGGAATGCCCGCCCACGTACTTGGTGCCGGCGATGACGGACACCTGCGCGCCCAGGGTCAGCGGCCGGTAGATGTAGCCCGAGCCCCAGGTGTTGTCGGTGGCCAGCACCAGGCCGTGGCGCTGCGCGACGGCGGCCATCGCGCCCATGTCCAGCATCTCGAACAGCAGCGAGCCCGGCGACTCGACGTACAACAGCGTGGTGTTCGGACGCACCAGCTCGTCCAGGTCTTCGTCGGCCGCGAAGTAGGTGACGTCGATGTTCATGCGCTTCAGGACGGCGTCGTCCAGCTCGCGCATCGGCCCGTACACGCAGTCCGAGATCAGGGCGTGGTCGCCGGCCGAGCACAGGGCCAGCATGACCATGGTCATCGCCGACAGGCCCGAGGGCGCCAGGTAGCAGTGCGTGCCGCCCTCGAGCTGCGTGAAGACCTGCTCCAGGGCCGCATGCGTGTCCATCCCCATGCGGCCGTAGGTGGTCGCGCGCCCGCCGGCGGCCTTGCTGCGCTGCGCCTGTTCCAGCGCGGCGATATTCTCGAAGCGCACCGTGCTGGCCCGCATCGGGGGCAGCGGCACCGGCGCGGTGCCGGTCTCGGGGTTGAACGGGGCGGTGCCCGCATGCTGCAGAAGCGTATCGATGTGTTTGGTAGGCATGTCGTGGGAACGGCTGGCGAGTGAACGGAGGAAATGCGGATAGGCTGAACCTTATCAGGCGCGGCGCGCCCTGTCCCTAGTCCGCCACCCAGGTAACGGTTTCGGACTGCGGCGCGCGGCTCGTGCGGTAGCTGTTGGCCGGGTGCGCCGTATCCTCGTAGCCGAAGGAAATGCCGCAGACCACGCGGCGGTCGGCGGGAATGCCGAGCACCTCGCGCAGCACTTCCGGGTACATGGCGAGCGAGGCCTGCGCCACGGTCGCCACGCCGTTGGCCTGGGCCGCCAGCATGAAGTTGGCGACATAGCCGCCGCAGTCCATCGCGCCATACTCGCCCAGGGCCTCGTCGGTGGTGATGATGGCCACGTGCGGCGCGTCGAAGAACTGGAAGTTGCGCAATTCCTGGCGGCGATAGGCCTCGCGGTCGCCGCGCGCCACGCCCACGGCGCCGTATAGCTGGAAGCCGGACTCGCGCCGCCGCGCCAGGTAGGCGCCCTGGTATTCGCGCGGAAACGGAAAATCCGGCGTGAAGCCCGCCTGCTCCGCGCGCTGCCGCAGCGCGCCGCGCAGGCGCTCCGTGCCGGCGCCCTCGGTGACCGCCACCTGCCAGGGCTGGCAATTGCACCAGGAAGCCGTGCGCTGCGCCAGCTCCAGGATGCGTTCGAGGGTGCCGCGGGGAACCGGATCGGGCAGGAACGCGCGGCAGCTATGGCGCTCGCGCAACCAGGTTTCCAGTACCGCGTCGGGGCGCGCATCGGCTTGCGGCGGATCTTGCGGACGGGGTTGCGCAGCAGTGTGGGGCATGGCTCGGTCTCTCCTGGTCGGGGCCCGCAAGGCCCCGGCGGGGACGCATGCGGCGCTCATGGAGCGCGGGGCTTTGCCTTTATGATGCCATCTTCGGCCTTCCCGTAGCCGGCCGACCCGTTACAGGCGAACCCCATGCTGCCTCTCGACACCCTGATCACGTTCTTCGGCATTGCCGTTCTGCTGGCCCTGACCCCTGGGCCGGACAACCTGTTCGTACTGATGCAATCGGCCATCTGGGGCCGCAAGGCGGGCATGTTCGTGGTGCTGGGGCTGTGCACCGGACTGCTGGGGCATACGGCCGCCGTGGCCGTGGGGCTGGCGGCCGTGTTCGCGGCCTCGCCCGTGGCCTTTACCGTGCTCAAGCTGGCGGGCGCGGTCTATCTGGCGTACCTGGCCTGGCAGATCCTGCGCGCGCCCGTCGGAGCCGACGCCGGCGCGCGTCCGGAACCCATGAAGCCCGGCGCGCTGTACCGCCGCGGCATCGTGATGAACCTGACCAATCCCAAGGTGCTGCTGTTCTTCTTCGCCTTCCTGCCGCAATTCACCTCGCCGGCGCTGGGGCCCGTGGGCGTCCAGACCATGCAGCTTGGCGCGGTCTTCATGGCGTCCACCCTGCTGGTGTTCGGCGCCATCGCGTTCTTCTCGGGCGCGTTCGGCGAACTGCTGCAGCGCTCGGCGACCGCCAAGCGCTGGCTGAACCGGATCGCCGCGCTGGTGTTCGTGGGCCTGGCGCTGCGGCTGGCGACCGCAACGCGCTAAGGCGTGCGGCGCGCGCCGGCCGCCGCCTTGCCTCCCGCCGTCACGCGGCCGAAAACCGCACGATGCCGTCCGCGCCTTGCGCGCGCTTGAGCTTGCCTTCGAAGTAAAGCGCATGCAGGTGCGCCAGCGCTTCGCCCATGGCGAAAGTCAGTTGGTGCAGGTCCAGCTTGCGCTTGAACAGCACGGGCACGATGTCCGAGGTGGACTGCGGCTGGCTGGCACAGGCTTCCAGCACTTCCGCCAGACGGTCGCGGTGATGGTCGTGCTGCTGCCGGATGCGCTCGTGCAGGCCCTTGAAGGGGCGGCCGTGCGAGGGCAGCACCAGCGTGTCTTCGGGCAGGTCGGCGTAGCCGTCCAACGAACGCAGATACAGGGGCAGGGGATTCGCGTCCGGCTCGTAGTCGAACACGCTGACGTTGGTGGAAATGCGCGGCAGCACCATGTCGCCCGAGATCAGCACGCGCAGGTCGGGAGAAAACAGCGAGGCATGCTCGGGCGCGTGCCCATAGCCCACGATCACGCGCCAGTCGCGCCCGCCGATGCGCACGGCGTCGCCATGCAGGATGCGCGTGTAGCGCAACGGCATGGCGGGCACCAGGTTCGGGTAGTAGTTGGCGCGCTGGCGGATCTGTTCCTGCGCGTCCGGATCGGTCAGGCCGTGGCGGGCGAAGTGATCGACCGCCGACTGGCCGCCGGGGCCGGCGCCCGCATCGCCGCGGCGCGACGACCACAGCGAGGCCACCATGAAGTCCGTCATCGTCATCCACAGCGGGGCGTTCCAGCGTTCGCACAGCCAGTGGGCCAGGCCGACGTGGTCGGGGTGCATGTGGGTGACCAGCACGCGCAGCACGGGCAGGCCTTCCAGTTCGTTCTCGAACACCTGTTCCCACAGCGCCTTGACCTCGTCGCGCGAGATGCCGCAGTCGACGATGGTCCAGCCGTCCCGGCCGTCGATGTTGTCGCGCAATAGCCAGAGATTGATATGATCCAGCGCGAACGGCAAAGGCATCCGTATCCATTTGACCCCTTCCGCCACCACGTGCGCGCGGCCGGCCTCGGGTTGGAAATCGGCCCAGGGATATTGCAGTTTCTGCTCGTTGGGATTCATTGCCTCTCGCTCCACGCTTGACGTTCCGGTCAAGTCATCATAATTTACGTTTACGTAAACTGCCACACCTCGCATGTCCCCGTCAACCTGGACCATCTCGGAACTCGCGCGCGAGTTCGACGTCACGCCCCGCACGATCCGCTTCTATGAAGACCAGGGGATCGTCAGCCCGGCGCGCGAGGGGCGCAACCGCATCTTCGGGCCGCGCGACCGCACGCGCCTGAAGCTGGCCCTGCGCGGCAAGCGGCTGGGCCTGCAATTGTCCGAGATCCTGACCCTGATCGACATGTACGACGGGCCCGGCGATACCGAGGTGCAGCTACGCCAGTACCTGAGCGTACTGCAACAGCACCGCGCCACCCTGGAACAGCAGCGCCGCGACATCGAAGACACCCTGCAGGAAATCGCGCTGCAGGAACAGCAGTGCCGCGAACTGCTCGCCCAGAAACCCTGAAGTCCCGGCTGCCCTGGCTCCTTAATTCCCCCGGGGCCGGACCAGCGTCCGGACCAGCGCCTCCGCCATGGCGCGCAGGCGCCCGGCATCCCCCTCGATACGCTCCATGACGGCCAGGCCGCGGGCGAAAGTGATGATGAGGTCCGCCGTTTCCTCCGGCGCCAGGACCAGGCCTGCCCGCAGGGACGGAGCCGCCAGCGCCTCGCCGACGAGCTGGCGCAGGTCGCCGATCAGCCCCGCCAGGCGCTGTCGGATCCCGGGGCCGGCCGCGTCCAATGCCGCCGCCGTCCGGGTCGTGAGGCAGCCGCGCGAGGGCTGGCCGCCGGTCATGTTCGCGATGGCCACATCGAAAAAGCGCAGCAATGCCGTCCGGGCGTCCGGCGCCTTCAGCGCCTTGCGCGTCGCGGCCAGGAAGCGGTCCGCGTACATGCCGAAAGCCAGCAGGAACAGCGGCTCCTTGCCGCCATAGGCATGGTAGAGCGAGCCGCGCTGGACCGCGGCGGCCTCGGCCAGGTCGGCCATGGAGGCGGCCTGCCAGCCCTTCAGCCGGAACACGTCGAGCACGGCTTCCAGCACTTTCTCTTCATCGAACTGCCTGACTCCGGCCATGCGCGCCCCTCATTATTGACACCAATGTCAAACTTGACCACACTGTCAAACATCATAAGCCGTCCGGCGCCTTACGAGGCTTTTCCATGAGCGTCAGCATGAGCAGTCCCTCCCACGGCCGCTGGACCGGCGTGCTTTGCGGCCTGGCCTCGGCGCTGATCTGGGGCGCCTTCCCCGTCGTCACCCGGCTGGGAATCACGCGCGACGCGCTGGACGCCTACGACATCACCTGCATCCGGTACACGGTATCGGGACTCATCCTCCTGCCTTTCCTGCTCCGCCGCGGGCTGATGGGGCTGGACTGGAAGGCGATCGCGCTCATGGTGGCCGGCATCGGCGCGCCCTACATGCTGGTGGTGGCGCTGGGGCTGGCGATGGCGCCCGTGGAGCAGTTCGCCGTCGTGACGCCGGCCAGCATGATTCTGTTTTCCGCGGCGATCGGCGCATGGGGCTTCGGCGCCCGCCTGCCGCCGCGGGAAAAGGCGGGCCTGGCGCTGATCGTCGGCGGCGTCGCGCTGGCCGGATACCACGTGGTCGCGTCGGCGCAGACGCCCCCGGCCGCCTACCTGGTATTCCTGGGCGGCGGCCTGCTGTGGGCGGTCTATACCGTGTCGTCGCAGCGGCTCGCCTCGTCGGCGCTGCACGCCACCGCCGTCGTGTCGGTGTTCTCCATGGCCCTATACCTGCCGCCCTATCTGGCCGTGCGCGGGCTGCGCCTGTTTCAGGCCCCGCTCATGGATATCGCGGTGCAGGCGCTTTACCAGGGCGTGCTGGTGTCGACCGTGGCCCTGTTCCTGTTCAGCAAGGCGGTCCAGTTGCTGGGCGCCTCGACCGGCGCCACTTTCGCGGCGCTGGTCCCCGGTTCGGCCATTTTGCTGGCCTCGCTGATGCTGGGCGAGCGGCCCGGCGCGACGATCGTGCTGGGCCTGCTCGTCGTGACCGCCGGCATGGCGCTCACGCTGTTCCGGCCGCGCGGGCGGGACGCGTGTTCGCGCAGCAAGCGCGGCGCTCAGGCCGCCAGGTAGCGCTGTGCCAGGCGGACCCAGTACGAGGCGCCCGCCGGAATCAGGGAATCGTTGAAGTCGTAGCTGGCGTTGTGCAGCATGCAGGGGCCCAGGCCGTGGCCGGCCATGCGGTGCTCGCCGTCGCCGTTGCCCAGGAACACATAGCAGCCAGGCTTTTCCTGCAGCAGGAAGGCGAAGTCCTCCGAGGCCATGGCCGGCTCGATCGTCAGCGCGCGGTCCTCGCCCGCCACCTCGCGCATCACGTCCATGCAGAATTCCGTCTCGGCCGCGGTGTTGACCAGCGCCGGATAACGGCGCTCGAAGAACACTTCCGCCTCGCAGCCGTGCGCCGCCGCGATGCTGCCGGCGATTTCGTTCATGCGGCGCTCGATCAGGTCGACCACGGCGGTGCTGTAGGCGCGCACCGAGCCGCCCAGCCAGGCGGTGTTCGGAATGACGTTGATCACGCTGCCGCCGGCCTGGACCTGCGTGATGGACAGCACGGCGGCATCCAGCGGACGCTTGCTGCGCGTCAGGATGGTCTGCAGGGACTGCCCGATGGCGAACAGCGCCGGCACCGGATCGTTGCAGTCCTGCGGCGCGGCGGCGTGGCCGCCCTTGCCCTTGACCGTGATCTTGAAGCCGTTGGCGGCCGCCATCATCGGTCCGGCGCACACGCCGAACGTACCGGCGGGCAGGCCCGGCCAGTTGTGCATGCCGAACACGGCCTCGCAGGGAAAGCGCGTGAACAGGCCGTCCTGGATCATCGCGCGCCCGCCGGCGCCGCCTTCTTCGGCCGGCTGGAAACAGAGATAGACGGTGCCGTCGAAGCCGCCCGCGGTCTGCAGGTGCCGGGCCGCAGCCAGCAGCATGGCGGTATGGCCGTCGTGGCCGCAGCCGTGCATCTTGCCGTCGTGGCGCGAGCGGTGCTCGAACTGGTTCTCTTCCTGCATGGGCAGCGCGTCCATGTCGGCGCGCAGCATGATGGCGCGGTCCGACGCGCCCCGCTTGATCACGCCGACCACCCCGGTCGTGGCGATGCCGGTATGCGTCTCGATGCCCCAGCCGCGCAGCGTGTCCGCGACGACCTTGGCCGTCCGGTGCTCTTCGTAGCAAAGCTCCGGATGCATGTGGATATCGCGCCGCAGCGCCACGATTTCGTCGAGATTGGATAGTTCGAGCACGGCAAACTCCGTCGCGGTAGAGCAGGATTTCAGGGACAGAGAGAAATAGTACTCAGCGCGCCTCTCTGCGCAGCGATGTTTCTCCTAGGGATAACCCGACTCAAATTTACGTTTACGTAAACGTAATATTTGCAGTGCATCATTGCGCAGCGATGGCGGATCGGCGCATCATGAGCCCACCATGCGACAGCATGGCGTCGAGTACGGGCAACCATAAGAATGTAAGTACCCACTATCATGGAGACATCGATGAATCTTCCCGGCCTGAACTTCGACCTGGGCGAAGACCTGGATATGCTGCGCGACGCCGTGCGCAATTTCGCGCAGGCCGAGATCGCGCCGCGCGCGGCCGACGTCGACCGCAGCGACCAGTTCCCCATGGATCTCTGGCGCAAATTCGGCGAGCTCGGCGTGCTGGGCATGACCGCCGGCGAGGAATACGGCGGCGCCAATATGGGCTATCTGGCCCATATGGTCGTCATGGAGGAAATCTCCCGCGCCAGCGCTTCCATCGGCCTGTCCTACGGCGCGCACTCCAACCTGTGCGTGAACCAGATCAACCGCAACGGCACGGCGGCCCAGAAGGCCAGGTACCTGCCCAAGCTGATCTCCGGCGAACACGTGGGCGCGCTGGCCATGAGCGAACCCGGCGCCGGGTCCGACGTGGTCAGCATGAAGCTGCGCGCCGACAAAAAGGGCGACCGCTACGTGCTGAACGGCACCAAGATGTGGATCACCAACGGCCCCGACGCGGACACGCTCGTCGTCTACGCCAAGACCGATCCCGAAGCGCACCAGCGCGGCATCACGGCCTTCCTGGTGGAAAAGGGCTTCAAGGGCTTTTCCGTGGCGCAGAAGCTGGACAAGCTGGGCATGCGCGGCAGCCACACCGGCGAACTGGTGTTCCAGGACTGCGAAATCCCGGAAGAAAACGTGCTGGGCCAGGTGAACGGCGGCGTCAAGGTGCTGATGAGCGGCCTGGACTACGAACGCGCCGTGCTGTCCGGCGGCCCGCTGGGCATCATGCAGGCCGTGATGGACGTGGTCGTGCCCTACATCCACGACCGCAAGCAGTTCGGTCAGGCCATCGGCGAATTCCAGCTCATCCAGGGCAAGGTCGCCGACCTGTACACCACGCTGCAGGCCAGCCGCGCCTTCTGCTACCAGGTGGGCAAGAACCTGGACAAGCTGGGCGCGGAACACGTGCGCCAGGTCCGCAAGGACTGCGCCGCGCTGATCCTGTACACGGCCGAGAAAGCCACCTGGATGGCGGGCGAGGGCGTGCAGATCCTGGGCGGCAACGGCTACATCAACGAGTATCCGGTCGGCCGCCTGTGGCGCGACGCCAAGCTGTACGAGATCGGCGCCGGCACCAGCGAGATCCGCCGCATGCTGATCGGCCGCGAACTGTTCAACGAAACCGCCTGACCGCCGGCCGAGCACCGCCATGATCCGCATGTCCGACGTCCAGCACATCGAGCAGGCCCCCGCCCCGGGGCCCTCGCCGCTGGAAGTCGCGCAACTGATCCTCGCGGGCTTCGACCGCCATTACGCGCTGTTCCGCTACAGCGCCCAGCGCGCCAAGGCGCTGTTCGAATCCGGCGACTGGCACGGCATCCAGCACCTGTCGCGCGAACGCATCGAGTACTACGACATGCGGGTGCGCGAATGCGCCTCGCAGCTCGAAGGCGCGCTGCGCGGCCGGCCCGGCAGCGGCGTCTCCCAGGGCGCGGACGGGACCGGCGCGAATGGCGCCAACGGCGCCGACGCCCCCGCGCCGCTGGACGAAGCGCAAACCGCCTTCTGGCAGCAGGTGAAGCAGGAATACGTGGGGCTGCTGGGCGAGCACCGCCAGCCCGAATGCGCCGAGACCTTTTTCAATTCGGTGTCGTGCCGCATCCTGCACCGCGACTACTTCCACAACGATTTCCTGTTCGTGCGCCCGGCCGTGGCCACCGAATACCTGGACAGCCACAAGCCTTCGTACCGCGTGTACTACCCGGTGGCCGAGGGCCTGCAGAAAAGCCTGATCCGCATGGTGGCGGACTTCGGGCTGGCGCTGCCCTTCGAAGACCTGCCGCGCGACACCCGGCTGCTGGCGCGCGCGGCGGTGAAGCAGCTACGCGCCCAGCTTCCCCGCCACGTGGGCCGGCGCATCGCCAGCGATTGCCAGATCCATGCGCTGGGCTCGCTGTTCTTCCGCAACAAGGGCGCCTATATCGTCGGCCGCCTGATCAACCAGTCCACGGTGTATCCGTTCGCCGTGGCGCTTACGCGCAATCCGGCCGGCCAGGTCCGGCTGGACGCGCTGCTGCTGGGCGCGGACGACCTCAGCACCCTGTTCAGCTTCACCCGCGCCTATTTCCTGGTGGACATGGAAACGCCGGCGGCGGTGGTGAACTTCCTGTCGAGCCTGCTGCCGCGCAAGCCCAAGGCCGAGCTCTACACCATGATAGGCCTGCAGAAGCAGGGCAAGACGCTGTTCTACCGCGACTTCCTGCACCACCTGGCCCATTCGCGCGACGCCTTCGACATCGCGCCCGGCATCAAGGGCATGGTGATGTGCGTGTTCACGCTGCCGTCCTATCCCTACGTTTTCAAGCTGATCAAGGACCGCATCGACAAGGACGGCATGGACCACGCCACGGTGCGGCGCAAGTACCAGATGGTGAAGCTGCACGACCGCGTGGGCCGCATGGCCGACACCTGGGAGTATTCGCAGGTGGCGCTGCCGCGCAGCCGCTTCGCGCCGGCCCTGCTGGACGAACTGCGCCGGCTGGTGCCCGGCCTGATCGAGGAAACCGGCGACACGGTGGTCATCCGTCACGTCTACATCGAACGGCGGATGACGCCGCTCAACCTGTACCTGCAGCAGGCTTCCGACGCGCTGCTGGAACCCGCCGTGCGCGAATACGGCGACGCCATCCGCCAGTTGGCCGCCGCCAATATCTTTCCCGGCGACATGCTGTACAAGAACTTCGGCGTCACGCGCCTGGGACGGGTCGTCTTCTACGACTACGACGAAATCCAGCGCATGACGGAAATGAATTTCCGGCGCATTCCGCCCGCCCCCAACGAGGAAGCGGAAATGGCGGCGGAACCCTGGTACGCCATCGGCCCCAACGACGTCTTCCCGGAAGAATTCGGCCGCTTCCTGCTGGGCGACGCTCGCGTGCGCGGCGCCTTCATGCGTCACCATTCCGACTTGCTCGAGCCGGAATGGTGGCAGGCGTGCCGCACGCACGTGGCCCAAGGCCGGATTGAAGAATTTTTCCCTTACGATAGGGACAGACGCCTGCGTCCGGAACGCCCGCCGGGCACCGACGCGGCTTCGTAACCCGAGCTGTCCCGACCCTCACAGGAGCTAGTCATGTCAGATCCCATCGTCATCGTTTCCGTCGCCCGCACGCCCATGGGCGGCATGCTGGGCGCCTTGTCCGGCCTGGCCGCGCACGAGCTGGGTTCGGTCGCCATCAAGGCCGCCGTCGAACGCGCGGGCATCAAGCCCGAACAGGTCGAAGAAGTCATCATGGGCAACGTGCTGCAGGCCGGCCAGGGCCAGGCCCCGGCGCGCCAGGCCGCGCTGGGCGCCGGCCTGCCGCTGGGCGTCGCGTGCACCACCATCCACAAGGTATGCGGATCGGGCCTGAAGGCCGCCATGTTCGGCCATGACCTGCTGGCCGCGGGCACCGCCGACGTCGTCGTCGCCGGCGGCCAGGAAAGCATGAGCAACGCGCCGTACCTGCTGCTGAAGGGCCGCCAGGGCTACCGCTACGGCCACAATACCGTGTATGACCACATGGCCCTGGACGGCCTGGAAGACGCCTACGACAAAGGCAAGGCCATGGGCGTCTTCGCCGAAGACTGCGCCTCCAAGTATTCCTTCACGCGCGAACAGCAGGACGCCTTCTCGCTGGAATCGCTGCGCCGCGCCCGCGCCGCCTCGGAAGACGGCAGCTTCAAGTGGGAAATCGCCCCCGTCACCGTGGCCGGCCGCAAGGGCGACACCGTGATCGACACCGACGAGGCCCCGACCAAGGCCATGCCGGAAAAGATCCCCACCCTGAAGCCCGCGTTCAAGAAAGACGGTACCGTCACCGCCGCCAACTCCTCGTCGATTTCCGACGGCGCGGCCGCCATGGTGCTGATGCGCGCGTCCACCGCCGAAAAGCTCGGCGTGAAGCCGCTGGCCCGCATCGTGGCCCACAGCCAGCATTCGCAAGAGCCGAACTGGTTCACCACCGCCCCCGTCGGCGCGCTGAAGAACCTGTTCGCCAAGACCGGCTGGAAGGCCGAGGACGTGGACTTGTACGAAATCAACGAAGCCTTCGCGGTGGTCACCATGGCCGCCATGGCCGACTTCAAGCTGCCGCATGAAAAGGTCAACGTCCACGGCGGCGCCACCGCCCTGGGCCACCCCATCGGCGCATCGGGCGCCCGCCTGATGGCCACCCTGGTCGGCGCGCTGCGCAAGACCGGCGGCAAGCGCGGCGTGGCCACGCTGTGCATCGGCGGCGGCGAAGCCGTGGCGATGGCGATTGAAATGATCTGACGCCGTACCGGCGCGGGGAGGCCTTCGGGCTTCCCGCGCCCGACGGATTCCGCTGCGCCTTTCTTGCATGGCGTCGTGCGCGACGGGTCGGTCGCGCGCCGTGCCGGAAAGGCGCAACGAAATCCCTCTTCTATTCCGACAAGAATGCCCGGCGCACCGGGCAGCGAGACAAACCGCTCGACGAGCGCCCACAAATTTCCAACAAGCAGGACGGGTGGAACCCCATGCCCATCATCGAATCCCGCATCAACACGCGGTCGCAGGACTACACCGACAATGCGCGCGCCATGCAGGCGCAGCTAGACGATCTGAACCAGAAACTGGCGCAGACCGCGCTGGGCGGCAGCGAGGCCGCGCGCGCCAAGCACGTGGCGCGGGGCAAGCTGCTGCCGCGCGACCGCGTCGAGAACCTGATCGATCCGGGCACGCCTTTCCTGGAACTGTCGCCGATGGCGGCCCATGGCATGTATGGCGGCGAAGCGCCGGGCGCCGGCGTCATTACCGGCATCGGCCGGGTGGCGGGAACGGAATGCGTCATCGTGTGCAACGACGCCACCGTCAAAGGCGGCACCTACTATCCGATGACGGTCAAGAAGCACCTGCGCGCGCAGGAAATCGCCGCGCAGAACCACCTGCCCTGCGTCTACCTGGTGGATTCGGGCGGCGCCAACCTGCCGCAACAGGACGAGGTCTTCCCCGACCGCGAGCACTTCGGCCGCATCTTCTACAACCAGGCGCAGATGTCCTCGCAAGGCATCTCGCAGATCGCCGTGGTGATGGGGTCCTGCACCGCCGGCGGCGCCTATGTGCCCGCCATGAGCGACGAGTCCATCATCGTCAAGAACCAGGGCACCATCTTCCTGGGCGGCCCGCCGCTGGTGAAGGCCGCCACGGGCGAAGAGGTCAGCGCCGAGGACCTGGGCGGCGGCGACGTGCACACGCGTCTGTCCGGCGTGGCGGACCACCTGGCCGCCAACGACATGCATGCGCTGCAGCTCGCGCGCAACGCGGTCGCGCGGCTCAACCGCAAGAAGCCGCAGCCGCTGGCCACCGCGCCCGTGCGCGAACCGCGCTACGACCCCAGCGAACTGAACGGCATCATCCCCGCCGACACGCGCAAGCCCTACGACGTGCGCGAAGTCATCGCGCGCATCGTGGACGGCTCCGAGTTCGACGAGTTCAAGGCGCGCTTCGGCCCCACGCTGATCACCGGCTTCGCCCACATCCACGGCATGCCCGTGGGCATCGTCGCCAACAACGGCATCCTGTTCTCGGAGTCCGCCCAGAAGGGCGCGCACTTCATCGAACTGTGCGCGCAGCGCAAGATCCCGCTGGTCTTCCTGCAGAACATCACCGGCTTCATGGTGGGCCGCAAGTACGAAAACGAAGGCATCGCCCGCCACGGCGCGAAGATGGTGACAGCCGTGGCCACGGCCGCGGTGCCGAAGTTCACCGTGCTGATCGGCGGCTCGTTCGGCGCCGGCAATTACGGCATGTGCGGCCGCGCGTATTCCCCGCGCATGCTGTTCATGTGGCCCAACGCCCGCATCTCGGTCATGGGCGGCGAACAGGCGGCCAGCGTGCTGGCCACCGTCAAGCGCGACGGCATCGAGGCCCGCGGCGGCCAATGGTCGGCTGACGAAGAGGCCGCCTTCAAGGCGCCCATCCGCGAACAGTACGAACACGAAGGGCACCCGTACTACGCCACCGCGCGCCTGTGGGACGACGGCATCATCGCCCCGGCCGACACGCGCCGCGTGCTGGGCCTGGCGCTGTCGGCCGCGCTGAACGCCCCCATCGAAGACACCAAGTTCGGCGTGTTCCGGATGTAGCGCGGCGTAGCCGCCGACACCGCAGTTCAAGAATAATTTCAGCCTGGATGACATCCATGTTCGACACTTTGCTGATTGCCAACCGCGGCGAAATCGCTTGCCGCGTGGCCGCCACCGCCCGCCGGATGGGCATACGCACCGTTGCGGTGTATTCCGACGCCGACGCCAACGCCCGCCACGTCGCCGCCTGCGACCAGGCCGTCTACATCGGCGGCTCCGAGCCGCGCGCCAGCTACCTGCGCGCCGACGCCATCCTGCAGGCCGCGCGCGACACCGGCGCCCAGGCCATCCACCCCGGCTACGGCTTCCTGTCCGAGAACGAAGACTTCGCGCAGGCCGCCGCCGACGCCGGCATCGCCTTCGTCGGCCCGCCGGCTTCCGCCATCGCGGCCATGGGCAGCAAATCCGCCGCCAAGGCCTTGATGGAAAAAGCCGGCGTGCCGCTGGTGCCCGGTTATCACGGCGAAAACCAGGATCCGCAGTTCCTGAAAGACCAGGCCGACGCCATCGGCTACCCCGTGCTGATCAAGGCCAGCGCGGGCGGCGGCGGCAAGGGCATGCGCGTGGTGGAATCGTCCGGCGCCTTCCTCGACGCGCTGGCCTCGTGCCAGCGCGAAGCCGCGTCCAGCTTCGGCGACGACCGCGTGCTGATCGAACGCTACCTGCAAAAGCCGCGCCACATCGAGATCCAGGTCTTCGCCGATACGCAGGGCAATTGCGTCTACCTGTTCGAGCGCGACTGCTCGGTGCAGCGCCGCCACCAGAAGGTCATTGAAGAAGCCCCCGCGCCCGGCATGACCGACGAGCGCCGCCGCGCCATGGGCGAGGCCGCCGTCGCCGCCGCGCGCGCCGTGGGCTACGTGGGCGCCGGCACGGTGGAATTCATCGCCGAACCGGACGGCCGCTTCTACTTCATGGAAATGAACACGCGCCTGCAGGTCGAACACCCGGTCACCGAAATGATCACCGGCCACGACCTGGTGGAATGGCAGTTGCGCGTGGCCGCCGGCCAGCCGCTGCCGGCGCGCCAGGAAGACCTGCGCATCAGCGGCCACGCCATCGAGGCCCGCATCTACGCCGAGAACCCCGAGAAGGGCTTCCTGCCGTCCATCGGCACGCTGGCCTACCTGGGCCTGCCGGCGCACACCGCGTTCGTCAACGGCGACATCCGCGTGGATGGCGGCGTGCGCATGGGCGACACCATCACGCCGTTCTACGATCCCATGATCGCCAAGCTCATCGTGCACGGCGCGGACCGCGACCAGGCGCGCGCCCGCATGCTGCAGGCCCTGGCGCAGACGCAGGCGGTGGGCGTGCAGACCAACGTCGCCTTCCTGTCGCGGCTGATGAAGGACAGCGCCTTCGCCGCCGCCGACCTGGACACCGGCCTCATCGAGCGCCAGCGCGCCACGCTGCTGCCCGAGCCCGAGGCCGCCGGCGCCGCCGTGCTGGCCCTGGCCAGCGCCGCGGTGCTGGCGCGCCATGGCCTGGGCGCGCCCGGCAAGGCCGGCGCCGACCCCTGGGACGCCCGCGACGGCTGGCGCCTGGGCGGCCGCTACCATCGCGAACTGCAATGGGTGGACAACGGCGCCACCCGCAAGGCGCTCGTCGCGCGCGACGGCGCGGCCTGGACGCTGGACTGCGGCGACGGTCCGCAAGCCTTTCTGTGGCGCGCCCATGCCAGCGCCAACCCCAATCTCGCCTATGGCCTGCGCATCACGCTGGGCGGCCACGAAAGCGCCGGCACCGTCGTGCTGCACGCGGACCGCGCCTATGTCTTCACCGACGCCGGCTCGCACACGCTGGAGCTCTACGATCCGCTGGCGCATTCGCAGGACACGCAGGGCGAACACGGCGGCGGGCTGACCGCGCCCATGCCGGGCAAGATCATCTCCATCTCGGTCCAGGCCGGCGACACCGTGGAGAAAGGCCAGCCCCTGCTCGTGATGGAAGCCATGAAGATGGAGCACACCATCTCCGCTCCTGCGGACGGCAAGGTGGCAGAGGTGTTCTATGCCGTGGGCGACCAGGTGGCGGAGGGTGCAGAACTGGTGGCGATCGGCGAATAGCCCCGCGCCTTGCGCGCCGGAATGAATCGGGGCGGCCTGCAGGCCGCCCCGATTCGCTTGCATTTCCCCTCTTCAATTTATTTATGCGTTTTCCGCAATCATTTATCGAAATAGATTGTTCTTGTTATAAATAGCGCGCCGCTCCTATGCTCTTCGCAACGTCATCCGACAGCAACGAGGAGATTCCGATGAGCGCGGTTCTACAGACCAACGCGTCGCCGGCGGGCATGGTCCCGGCCGGCGTGGACCTGGTGGAGTACTACTACGAGCGGGGCTTTACCGACGGCCTTCCCGTCGTGCCGCCGACGCGGCAGAAGATCGACGAGATCGTGGAGCGGCTGGGCGGGGACGCAGGCTTCGCCGAAGCGCGGGTCGCGCCGCGCTGGGGCGAACTGACCCGCGAAGTCCTGGCCATCAACATGGTGATGGCCGGCTGCAAGCCCGAATACGCGCCGGTGGTGCTGGCGGCCGTGAAGGCCGTGACGGACCAGGCGTTCAACCTGAACGGCGTGCAGGCCACCACGCACGTGGCCTCGCCCCTGCTGGTGGTCAACGGGCCTATCGCCCGCGAGATCGGCATGAACGGCGGCGTCAACGCCTTCGGTTCCGGCAACCGCGCCAACGCCACCATCGGGCGGGCGCTGCGCCTGATCATGCTGAACGTGGGCGGAGGCTGGCCCGGCGACCTGGACAAGAGCACGCTGGGCCACCCGGGCAAATACACCTACTGCGTCTGCGAGAACGAACTGCAAAGCCCGCTGGCGCCCTATCACGTGGAGCACGGCTACAAGCCCGAAGACTCGACCGTCTTCGCCATGGCCGCCGAGGCGCCGCACAGCGTGACCAACCACATTTCGAACGACCCCGAGGGCATCCTCGACACGATGTGCTCCGCCATGAGCACCATCGCATCCAACAGCGCCGTGCTGGGCGGCCACATCGCCGTGGTGCTGGGCCTGGAGCACGCCCAGACCATCGGCAAGCACGGCTGGTCGCGCGCCGACGTGCGCAACTACCTGTACGTCAACCACGGCAACCGCTTCATCGACCTGGCCTACGGCCACCGATACGGCAAGGTCTACAACCGCAACCTGCCCAAGTACTACAAGCGCGAAGACGACACCCGCATCCCCATCGTGCACAGCCCCGACCACATCCACCTGTTCGTGATGGGCGGCGAGGCCGGCCGCTTCTCCGTGCTGATCCCGGGCTGGGGGCACATGAGCACGCCGGTACTGCGTCCGATCGACGGCGGCAGCGCCGACGGCGGCGGCGATTGCACGAGCGGCGCCTGCGCCATCTGACGCGGCGCGAACGAAAAAACCAGGAGCAGAGACATGCAGATCAACAACGGTGAAAAAGTCGCGGTGTTCGACCCGCGCGGCGCGCTGCGCTTCGAGGACGTGCCGGTATCGGCGCGCAAAAAAGCCCTGGCCGGGTTGCGGCTGGGCATCCTCGACAACTCCAAGTGGAACGCCAACAAACTGCTGCGCGGCGCGGCGGCAGCGCTGGGCGAGGACATCGAGTTCGCCCAGGTCAACTACTACGTCAAGCACAGCTTCTCCAAGGATGCGGCGCCCGAACTCATCGAACGCATCGCGGCCGAGAACGACATCGTGCTGACCGCCATCGGCGACTGCGGCTCGTGCTGCTCGGCCTGCGTGCGCGACTCGATCGCGCTGGAACGATTGGGCCTGCCCAGCGCCGTCATCATCACCACCGAGTTCGCGCGCGAAACCGAACTGACGCGGCAGGCCATCGGCATGAAAACGCTGGAGCCCGTGGTGATCGCGCACCCCGTCAGCTCCATCACGGCCGAGGAAGTGGCGCAGCGCGTCGCCCAGATCAAGGAACAGGCGCAACAGGTGTGGCTGGGCACCAAGGCCCCGCTGCAGGTGCGCGTGGAATTGCAGTAGCGGCGGCGCAGGGCGACGGCGCGCCCTGCGCCGCCGCCGACAAAGGGGAGAGGAAAGATGGGCGCACTGTCGCACCTGCGGGTGCTGGACCTTTCGCGCGTGCTGGCGGGCCCCTGGGCCAGCCAGCTACTGGCGGACCTGGGCGCGGAGGTCATCAAGATCGAACGGCCGGGCCAGGGCGACGACACCCGCGGCTGGGGACCGCCGTGGATCGACGATCCGCAGTGGGGCGACGTGGCGCAATCGGCCTACTTCGCCGGCGCCAACCGCAACAAGAAATCCGTCGCCGTCGATATCGCCACGCCGGAAGGACAGCGGCTGGTGGCCGCGCTGGCCACGCAGTGCGACGTGCTGATCGAGAACTTCAAGGTGGGCGGGCTGCGGGCCTACGGCCTGGACTACGACACGCTCAAGCGCCGGCACCCGGGGCTGGTGTACTGCTCCATCACCGGCTTCGGCCAGGACGGCCCCTACGCCGCGCGGCCGGGCTATGACTTTCTGATCCAGGGCATGGGCGGCCTGATGAGCATTACCGGGCGCGGCGACGGACAGCCCGGCGCCGGGCCGCTGAAAGTGGGCGTGGCACTGACCGACATCCTGACGGGCCTGTACGCCACCGCCGGCATCCAGGCGGCGCTGGCGCACCGCGACCGCACGGGCGCGGGCCAGCACGTGGACGTAGCCCTGCTGGACGTGCAGGTCGCCGCGCTGGCCAACCAAGCCATGAATTTCCTGGCCAGCGGCCGCGAGCCCGAGCGCCTGGGCAACGCCCATCCCAACATCGTGCCGTACCAGGACTTCGCCACCCGCGACGGCCACGTCATCGTCACGATAGGCAACGACGCGCAATTCCGCCGCTTCTGCGGCGCCATCGGCCGCCCCGGCCTGGCCGACGACCCGCGCTACGCCACCAACACCGCGCGCCTGGCCTCGCGCGAGTCGCTGATCCCGCAGATCCAGGCGCAGATGGTCCTGCAGCCCAGCGCGCACTGGCTGCGCGAACTGGAAGCGCTGGGGGTGCCCTGCGGCCCGATCAACGGCCTCGCGGAAGTGTTCGCCGACCCACAGGTCCTGCAGCGCGGCATGCGCGTGCCGATGCCCGGCGCGCAAACGGACTGCGCCGACCTGGTCGGCAATCCCCTGCATTTATCGGCGACGCCCGTGGAGTACCGCAGCGCGCCGCCGGTATTGGGCGCCCATACGGAGCCGGTCCTGCGCGAAATGCTGGGACTGGCGCCGCAGGCGCTGGCCGAACTGCGGCGCAATGGCGCGATCGCGGTCGGACCCTGAGCAGTGCCTTACACAAAAAAGCGACAAGGGAGACAAACCATGGAACCATGCATTCGAGCAGAGGCAGTATTCAGCCCGCGCAGGCGCCGCCTGCTGATGGGCGCCGCCGGCGCCACCCTGGGCGTACTGGGCAGCGGCGCCAGGGCGTTCGCCGCCAGCGGCTATCCGTCCAAGCCGTTGCGCGTCGTCATTCCCTATCCGCCGGGCGGCCCGACCGACATCGTCGGCCGCATCGTCGCGACGACGCTGGCGGACAAGCTGGGACAGTCGGTCGTCATCGACAACCGGCCGGGCGCCAGCGGCATGATAGGCGCCGACATGGTGGCCAAGGCGGCGCCGGACGGCTACGTGCTGCTGATCAACGTCTCCGGCCAACTGGTCAACCCGGCGCTGTACGCCAATATGTCGCACGATCCGCTCAAGGACTTCCGCGGCATCACCAACCTGGCCTCCACGCCGATCCAGCTCGTGATCAGCGCCAACTCGCCGGTGCGTTCGGCGGCGGAGCTGATCGAGCTGGTGCGCTCGCAGCCCGGCCGGCACAATTTCGCGTCCTCCAGCAACGGCACGCCGGGCCACCTGGCCGGCGAGGTCTTCAAGGCCGCGGCCAAGCTCGACGCGACCCACATCCCGTACAAGGGCAGCGCGCCCGCGCTCACGGACGTCGTGGGCGGCCAGGTCACCTACATGCTGGATTCGATGCCCTCCTCGATCAGCCTGGTCAAGGGCGGCAAGCTGCGCGCGCTGGCGGTCACCTCGGCCCGGCGCGTGGACGCGCTGCCCGACGTGCCGACCTTCGCCGAACTGGGTTATCCGGACGTCAATCTGACCACCTGGTACGGCATGTGGGCGCCGGCGCAGACGCCGCCCGACCTGATCGCCAGCATCTACAAAACGGTAAGCGCGGTGCTGCAGCAGCAGGACGTGCGCACGCGCCTGGCGGACTCCCAGGCCATGCCGGTGGGCGACACGCCCGAACACTTCGACGCCTATTGCCGCAGCGAAGCCAAGCGCTACGCGGACATCGTGCGTCTGGCCGGGATCCGGCTGCAATGAGCGCCGCCGAAACGCCGCGCCATGCGCGGGTGCTCATTCTCGGATCCGGGCCGGCCGGATACGCCGCCGCCGTCTACGCCGCCCGCGCCAACCTGGCGCCGGTGCTGATCGCCGGCATGGCGCAGGGCGGCCAGCTCATGACCACGACCGACGTGGACAACTGGCCCGCCGACGCAGCCGGCGTGCAGGGGCCGGAACTCATGCAGCGGTTCCAGGACCACGCGCTGCGCTTCGGCACCGACATCATCGCCGACCACGTGCAAAGCGTGGACCTATCGCGGCGCCCGTTCACCCTGCGCGGCGAACGCGCCGCCTATACCTGCGACGCGCTGATCGTGGCGACCGGCGCGGTGGCTCGCTACCTGGGGCTGGAATCCGAGCAGGCCTACATGGGCCGCGGCGTATCCGGCTGCGCCACCTGCGACGGATTTTTCCATCGCGGCCGCGACGTGTGCGTGGTGGGCGGCGGCAACACGGCGGTGGAGGAAGCGCTGTACCTGTCCAACATCGCGCGCTCCGTCACGCTGGTCCATCGGCGCGAGACCTTCCGCGCCGAGCCCATCATGCTGGACAAGCTGGCGGCCAAGGTGGAACAAGGCCAAATCCGGCTGAGGCTGAACAGCGTGCTGGACGAAGTGCTGGGCGACGCATCCGGCGTCACCGGCGTGCGCATCCGCAGCCTCGCCGACGGGACCTGCGCCGACGTGGAAGTCAGCGGCTGTTTCGTGGCCATCGGCCACCGGCCCAGCACCGAGCTGTTTCAAGGCCAGTTGGAACTGGAAGACGGCTACATCGTCACGCAGGCGGGCCGCAAGGGGCTGGCCACCATGACCAGCGTAAGCGGCGTGTTCGCCGCCGGCGACGTGCAGGACCACGTGTACCGCCAGGCCATCACCAGCGCGGGCAGCGGCTGCATGGCGGCGCTGGACGCGCAGCGCTTCCTGGAGCAGGCCTCCGCCTGAACCGGCCTACCCCTCGCCGCGCCGTCCTTTGTGGCCGCGCGCGGGGGGCAGCACCTGCACCCAGTCGCTGCGTAGCTGCGCCAGGAAGCCGCTGCTGCTGGGAGTCAGGCCGCGTTCTTTGAGGAACACCACGCCGATGGCCTGGCTGAGCGCCGGCCTGGTCAGCGGCCGCGCCACCAGGTCCGCGCTCAGCGCGGCCGGCACCGCGCCGCCCGGCACGATGGCGATGCCCACGCCGGCCCACACGCATTGCATGACCGTGGCGAACTGGCTCACGGTGACCGCGTGCCGCAGCGGCACGCCCGCGATCGAGGCGTGGCTGTCGATCAGGCGCCGCGTCTGCGCCTCCCGGGGCAGCGAGACCAGCGCATACGGCGCAAGCTGCTCGAGCGTCAGGCCGGCCTGCACGGACAGCGGATGCCGGCGCGGCATCACCACGTGAAAGGCCTCGCGGCCCAGCGACACGACCGAGAATTCGCCCGGCACTTCGTCGATGTAGGTGATCCCCATGTCGGCCACGCCGCTGCGCACGTCGTCCAGCACCGTGCCGTGCACGCCCTCGCGGATCTGCAATTCGATGCGGGGCCGCGACTCCCGGTACCGGGCGACGATGCCGGGAAGCTGCGTATAGGCCACCGACATCACCGCCGACACGATGCTGCGGCCGCGCTGCTCGTCGGAGATCTCGCGCATGTTCTCGAACGAAATGCGCAGGTCGGACAGGACCCGGTTCGCCAGCGACACGAACTCCTGGCCCGCCGCCGTAGTCTCGACCCGCCGCGTGGAACGGTGGAACAGCTCCACGCCCAGGGCCTTCTCCACGCGCTGCACCGCGCGCGTCAGCGCCGGCTGCGAGATATTCATCGTCAAGGCGGCCGCCACGAAGCTGCCGCACTCGGCTACCGTGCAGATCGCCTGCAACTCGCGGGAACTCAGGTCGGGCAGCGTGGCCATGGCGGATTCGCCTCATGCGGAAAATGAAAGTATAGATATCCAACCTCTATTCCGCGCATAAATGGAGCCCAGGCGTACCGGCCCTCTTAGTTTCCCGTCAGCGAATTGTCCCTAGAATGCCGCATTCGGCCCAGGCCGCAGCGCTTCCTCCCTCCATGCCCGCCCCCGACTCGCCCAGTCCGCTTTCCCGCCCCGCCTTCCTGCATTTCCTCTGCGCCCGCGTGGGCGCGTCGCTGGCCTTCCAGATCGTGTCCGTCGCGGTGGGCTGGCAGGTTTACGAGCTGTCGGGCAGCGCGCTGGACCTGGGCCTGATCGGGCTGGCGCAGTTCCTGCCCATGGCGGCGCTGACGCTGGTGGTCGGCCACGTGGCCGACCGCTACGACCGCCGCAAGATCGTGGCCGTGTGCATGGCGCTGGAAGCGCTGGCCACCCTGGTGCTGGCCCTGGCCGCCCTGCACGGTTTCGGCGGCCGGCCGCTGATCTACGCCACCCTCATCGTCATGAGTTCGGCGCGCGCCTTCGAGGCGCCCACGCTCACCACGCTGATCCCCGCCATCGTGCCGCGCGTATGGCTGCCGCGCGCCACCGCGCTGTCGTCCTCGGGCGGGCAGATCGCGCAGATCGCCGGGCCCGCGCTGGGCGGCGTCGGCTACGGCCTGGGCGCGGGCTGGATCTACTGCGTGGCCGCCGCGCTGTACCTGGCGGCCTTCGCCTCCATCGCCAGCATGGGCATCGACCGCGCGCCCCCGCGCAAGGAACCCACCACCTGGCGCACGCTGTTCGCCGGCATCACCTTCATCTTCCAGCGCCGCCTGCTGCTGGGCACCCTGTCGCTGGACCTGTTCGCCGTGCTGCTGGGCGGCGCGACCGCGCTGCTGCCCATCTTCGCCAAGGACATCCTGAACGCCGGCCCCTGGGCCCTGGGCGCGCTGCGCGCCGCCCCGGCCTGCGGCGCGATGCTCATGTCCCTGACCCTGGCCCGGCTGAGCCTGGGCGAGCACGTGGGCCGGCTGCTGTTCGGCGCGCTGCTGCTGTTCGGCCTGGCGACCACGGTGTTCGGCCTGTCCACCTCTATCCCGCTGTCGGTGGCCGCCCTGGCGGTGCTGGGCGCGGCCGATTCCATCAGCGTGGTGGTGCGCTCCTCGCTGGTGCAGTTGAACACGCCCGACCACATGCTGGGCCGCGTCAGCGCGGTGAACACGCTGTTCGTCAGCGCGTCCAACCAGCTCGGCGAATTCGAGTCCGGCATGCTGGCCGCGCTGGTCGGCGCCGTGCCCGCCGTGGTCATCGGCGGCGTCGGCACCATGGCCGTCGCGGGATTGTGGATGTGGTGGTTCCCGGAACTGCGCAAGCTGCGCACGCTGACCGCGGCATGACGCCGCTCCGGCGCTTCCTGCGACTCGCCGGATAAGACAGAGGCATGCCGGCCGCGGCGGCTCAGTCTCCCGCCGCCTCGGCGCGCGCCGCCGGCACGGCCTGGGCCCCGGACGCGCCGCCCGTCAGCCGCGCGAACAGCAGGAAGCTGGCCGCCACCGCCGCCAGGTTGTAGAGCGTGGCCCAGGCCAGCGCATGGCCATAGCGCTGCGCCCGCGCCGCGTCCAGCAGTTCGGGCGAGCCGATGGCCGAGAACAGCACCACGCCGACCACCGCCACGCCGACGGTGGTGCCGGTCAATTGCATGGTGGACGAGATGCCCGACCCCATGCCCGCGTCTTCCGCGCGCACCGCCCCCAGCACGGCGTTGAACGCCAGCGGGATCACGATGCCCTGGCCGGCGCCGTTGAGCACCAGCGCCGCCACGATCAGCGGCACGTTGCCCACGTCCAGGATGGCGCCTGCAGCCGACAGGGCGATGCCCGCGCCGAACACCAGCACGCCCAGCAGCAGCGCGCGACGCCCCAGCCATTGCGCCAGGCGCGGACCGCCGAGCGACGCGCCGAAGAACGCCACCGCCGAAGGCGTGAACACCGCGCCCGCCGCCAGCGGGCTCATTGCCAGGCCGAACTGCAGCAGCATGGTCAGCGACAGGAAGAACGAGCTGATCGCGGAAAAGAACAGGAATACCGCGCTCACGCCCGTGACGAAGCGGCGGTTGGCGAACAAGGCCATCTCGATCAGCGGTACGCCGCCCCGCCGCGACAATCCGCGCTCGTACCGCGCGAAGGCGGCCAGCACCGGCGCCGCTGCCGCCGGGCCGGCATAGGACCACCAGGGCCAGCCGTGGTCGCGGCCCAGCATGATGGGCACCAGCAGCAGGAACAGGCCCAGCGCCGCAAGCGCGGCGCCCACGGCGTCGAGACGGCTGGAAACCGGCGCGCGCGTCTCGGGAATGCAGAGCCGGGCGGCCAGCATCGCGGCCAGCCCGATAGGCAGATTGATCAGGAAGATCGTGCGCCAGCCCAGGCCGGCATAGTCCTGCTCGATCAGGAACCCGCCCGCGAGCTGCGATATCGTCGCCGCCACGCCCTGCACCGCGCCCATCGCCCCGAAGGCCCGCGCGCGGCTGGCGCCGTCGAACATGACGCGGATGGAAGCCAGCACCTGGGGCATCAGCAGCGCCGCCGCCGCGCCCTGGATCACGCGCGCGCCAATTAGAATCCCCGGGTCGGGAGCCAGCCCGCAGGCCAGCGACGACACCGTGAACAGCCCCATGCCCCACAGGAAAATGCGGCGGCGGCCGAACAGGTCGCCCAGCCGCGCGCCGGTGATCAGCAGCACCGCCCACGCGGCGTCGTAGCCGACGATCACCAGGTGGGCCTGGGAAAAGCTCGCCCCCAGCGCCGTCTGCAGCCTGGGCAGCGATACATTGACGATGAAGAGGTCGAGAATGATGAGGAAATTCGCCGAAAGCAGGGCGGCCAGGGCGAACCAGCGGCCCTTGCCCGAGGACGGAGTGTCGGTCATATCGTTGGCCCGGAAGATGGGAAGTATTAATATACGTACGACCGTATATTAAATTGAAGCATCGCATGCTGACAAGCGAGGACGGACTCATGGTTGAAACGGATCGCCGCCGCATCCGGGGCGAAAAGGCGCGCGCCGGCGTGCTGGCCCATTCGGCGCGCATCGCGTCGGTCGAAGGCCTGGAAGGCCTGACCTTCGGCCGCCTGGCGAGCGAGGCAGGCGTGGCCAAAGGCAACATCCAGGTGCTGTTCGGCGACAAGGAAGCCTTGCAACTGGCCACGCTGGAAAGCGCGGTGGACCTGTACCGCGCGGCGGTAGTGGCGCCGGCGATGGCGCTCGCCAGCCCCGGCGAGCGGCTGCGCGCGCTGGTCGCGGGCTGGTTCCGGTTCGTGCAGGACCGCAGCCTGCCCGGCGGCTGTTTTCTTACCGCGGCCAGCAACGAATACCGCACCCGGCCCGGCGCGATCCGCGACCGCGTGAACCAGCACAGGAACGAAGCGCGCGAACGCTTCGAAACCCTCGCGCGCGAGGCGATCGCGGCCAAGGAACTGCCGGCGGCCACGGACCCGGCCAGGCTGGCCTTCGATCTGCTGGCCTGCCAGGCCATCGCCAACGTGGCCGCCTCGATGGACGACGAGACGCAGTTCGCCATGGCGCGGGAACGCTCGCTGGAAATCGTCTCGGCGAGATGAAGGCGGGCGCCGCGCTCTGGAAGGTTTGATACAATAGGAATCATTATCATTCCATTCAATCCATGACGCCGCGCCTGCTCCGCCAGCCGCGCGGCGGACGTGCATGCAGGGGCATCATGGGGGAGCGTTTCTTCGGCGTCATCGCCGAGGCGTACAAGGCATGGAACGCGGAGTTGGTCGGTTTCCTGAACCGCCAGCTCAAGCGCTCGCCGGATACCGCCCAGGACCTGGCGCAGGAAACCTTCGCCAAGTGGCTGGCCGCCAGCCATGGCGCCGAGCCTCCCGCCAAGCCCCGCGCCTACCTCTACGAGATCGCCCGCAACCTATTGCGCGACCACTGGCGCCGCGAAGGCGTGCGCGGCGAGCACCTGGCGGCCAGCCTGGACGACCAGGACTTCGCGCCGCAAGCCGGCAGCCTGGCCGCCGATGCGGGGATGCAGCCCGAAGCGCGCGCCGACGTGAACCAGCGCCTGCGGCTGCTGCAGGTCGCCATCGATTCCATGCCTGCGCGCCAGCGCGAGGCCTTCCTGCTTTATCGGTATGATGAATTGCGTTGCGAGGAGATCGCCGACCGCATGGGCATTTCGCTGCGCGCGGTAGAGAAGCACCTGCAACTGGCGTTGGCGCACTGCAAGCGCCACGTCCACGGCGAAGCATCATGACCCGATCCCGTCCCCTATCCGCCGTCGAAGAGGCCGCGAGCGCATGGTTCATGCGCCGCCGGGAGCGCGCGTCCGACGCCGCCGCCGAACAGGCGTTCCAGGCCTGGCTGGCGGAATCGCCGCTGCACCGGCAGGAGTACGAACGCCTGGCCCAGGTCTGGGACGACATGGCGTCCCTGCCGCGCCCCTCCACGGCGCGCGGCCAGGCGCCCGCGCCGCGCCGGCCGGCCCTCCTGCGCTGGGGCGGGGCGCTGGCCGCCTTGCTGCTGGTGGCCGGCGCGGCCTACCAGTACATGCCCGTCAGCTATGAATCGGTCGCCAATGCGTCCACCCAGACCCGCAGCCTGGACATGCCCGACGGCACGCGCGTCCACGCCAACGTGGGCACCCGCGTCAGCGTGCGCTACACGCTGGCCGAACGGCGCATCGACGTGGATGGCGGCGAGGTCTACATCGACGCCGCCGCCGACCGCCGCCCCTTGGTGGTGACCGCCGGTGGCGCCGAACTGCACGACATCGGCACAGAATTCAACGTGCTGCTGCTGCCCGACACGCTGCAGGTCGGCGTGCGCAGCGGGCAGGTGATGCTGGACGCCAGCGGCGCGGATGGCCCCAAGGAACACACGCTGCGGGCCGGCGACACCGTGCTGCTGGCTCGCGCCGGCGGCCGGCTGCTGGGCCGCCAGCAGGTGGCGCCCAGCGAGATCGGCGCCTGGCAGGACGGCGTGGCCGTGGTGCACGACGCCACCCTGCAGCAACTGGCCGGCTACCTGGCCCTGTACCGCGACGCGCCGGTGCGCTTCGCCGACGAGCGGGCCCGCGGCCTGCGCCTGTCCGGCACGCTGGACCTGCGCCATCCCGAGGCCTTCCTGGACACGCTGCCCGGCCTGCTGCCCGTGACGCTGAGCCGCCGGCCCGACGGCTCGGCGGTGATCGCCAGCCGCTGAATCCCGCCTGGTCCGCGTTGCGAATTATTTTTTCCCCGGAACGTACGGGTTCCGGCGCCTGGCGCGTCTTCCCCGGTATAGATCCACTTCTTGACTGGGGAAAGTCCATGGCGCAACGCCATTTCCGTCGCCGGCAGAACGCCGGCCGTTACGCGCTGCTGTGCGCGCTGTCGATGAACGCCGCGCTGGCGGTCCAGGCCCTCGCGCCATCCGTGGCCCACGCCCAGGGCGCGGCCGCGCAAGCCTTCGACCTGCCCGCCGGCAGCCTGGCGGACGCGCTGGTCGCGCTGGGCCGCCAGGCACAGGTGCAGGTGCTGTTCAGCCCCGACGCGGTCGCCGGGCGGCAGGCGCCCGCCGTGGCCGGCAAGATGAGCGCGCAAGCCGCCCTGGACCGCCTGCTGGCGAAGAGCGGCCTGGTCGCCGTGCCCAGCGCCACGGGCTTCGTGGTCCGCGCTCCCGCGGGCTCGCCGGCCTCCGGCGCCGCCACGCTGGCACCGGTCACGGTCACCGGCCGCGACCTCGCCACCACCGAAGGCACGGGCTCCTACACCTCGCCCGCCGTCACCATCGGCAAGAACGCGCAAAGCCTGCGCCAGATCCCGCAATCGGTCTCCGTCGTCACGCGCCAATTGCTGGACGACCAGAACCTGGTGAACCTGGACGACGCCATGCGCACCGTCACCGGCATCACCGTGGAGGCGGGCAGCATCGGCGGCAACCACGGCAACTTCTATTCGCGCGGCTATGCGCTGGACACCATCCAGGTGGACGGCGTGAACACGCCCGCCAGCACCGGCAACGACCTGAGTTCCGGCTTCGGGCTGGCCATCTACGACCACATCGAAGTGCTGCGCGGGCCGTCGGGCCTGTTCCAGGGCGCGGGCGACCCGGGCGGCACCGTGAACCTGGTGCGCAAGCGCGCGCAGAAGGACTTCGCCTTCAGCGGCCAGCTCATGACCGGATCCTGGGACCGCTACTACGCCGAGGCCGACATCACCGGCCCGCTGGACAGCGACGGCCGGCTGCGCGGCCGCCTGGTCGCGTCCTATGACGACCGCCGTTCCTTCGTCGACGGCGTCTACACCCAGAAGCCGCTGTTCTACGGCACCCTCAGCTTCGACCTGACGCCCGACACCGTGCTGACCGCCGGCGCCACCTACCAACAGTACAAGGGCCGCCCGTTCTTCGGACTGCCCGGCTACACCGACGGCCGATTGCTGGACGTGCGCCGCTCCACCAACCTGGACCCTGGCTGGAACCACATCACCGAGGAAGTCACCGAGTACTTCGCCGACGTGGAACACCGCCTGTCCAACGGCGGCCGCATCAAGGTCAGCGGCATCTACCGCGAGCAGGACGAGCCCAGCCGCGAGTTCGGCTGGTCCGACTGCGCCGTGGACCCGGTCACGGGCGACACCTGCCTGGTCTCGTGGAAATACCGCAGCCACTGGAAAACCTACGGCCTGGACGCCTTCATCGCCACGCCGTTCCAGGCCTTCGGCCGCGAGCACGAGCTGATCGTGGGCGCCGACTACCGCAACATCCACAAGAACTTCCGCTACGGCGGCGGCGACAACGCCGATATCAACCTCTACCACCCGGACAACGACGTCCCCAAGCCGGACTACGCGTTCACCAACGGCAACGACGGCAAGACCGACCAGTACGGCCTGTATGCGCGCACCAACCTGCGAGTGGCCGATGCCGCCACCATCATCGCCGGCGGCCGCCTGAGCTGGTGGGACAACCGCAGCCAGAACCGCAACGCCTACTTCAACCAGTTCACCGACACCAAGAGCGACATCAACGGCAAGTTCACGCCCTACCTGGGGCTGGTGGTGGACCTGAACGACCAGCTTTCGGCCTACGCCAGCTACACCAGCATCTTCACGCCGCAGACCACCACCGACGCCAACGGCCAGTTGCTGGACCCGCGCACCGGCAAGCAGGTCGAGATCGGCCTGAAGGGCGAGTTCCTGGACAAGCGCCTGAACGGCCACATGGCGCTCTTCCGCATGGAAGACGAAAACCGCGCCATGACGGACCCGGACAACCCGCTGTTCTCCATGGCCGCGGGCAAGATGCGCAGCCAGGGCTTCGAGGCCGAGATCGGCGGCAGCCCGGCGCCGGGCTGGGACATCACCGCCGGCTACGCCTACACCACCACCAAGACCCTGAAGGGCACGGAAGAACAGAAATCGCAGCAATACGCCTTCATCACACCGCGCCACACCTTCAACCTGTGGACCAAGTACACCTTCGCCACGGGCACGCTGGAAGGCCTGTCGCTGGGCGCGGGCCTGCGCAGCGTCAGCAGCATGTACCGCCTGAACGGTCCGGTGAAATTCGAGCAGCGCCCGTACACCACCGTATCCGCGCAGGCCGGCTACCGCTTCAACAAGCACCTGGACGCGACCCTGACGGTGAACAACCTGTTCGACAAGGTCTATTACCAGCGCGTGTGGGCCGCGTATGGGTCGAACTACTACGGAGAACCGCGAAGCGTGACGCTGAATCTGCGGGCGACGTATTGAACGGAAAACCCCGGACGACTCGCCGTGGCTTTCTAGCCGGTCTGTTCCGGCGAGTCGACATAGACCAGGCCTGCCGCACGCAGTTTGTCGCGCATGCCGTAGATGTCCAGTCCCAGTTCGCCGGCTGCCAGCCGCGCGCGCGTGATGTCTTCCTTGCGCAGGCGGACGTCGCTGGCGTCGGCCACGCCGGCGGCACGCTCGCGTTCGACCACGACGACGCCGTCCTCGTCGGCCACGATGATGTCGCCCGGCCGCACCAGCGCGCCCGCGCACACCACCGGCACGTTCACGCAGCCCGGCGTCGCCTTGACCGTGCCCTTGGCGCTGATCGCGCGCGCCCATACCGGGAATCGCATCGCCTCGAGCGCCAGCACGTCGCGGCAGCCGGCGTCGATGACCAGGCCGCGAACGCCGCGCGCGGCGAACGAGGTCGCGAGCAGTTCGCCGAACATGCCGTCATGGTTATCGCTGGTGCAGGCCACGACCACCACGTCGCCGGGCTGGCATAGCTCGGCCGCGACGTGCAGCATCCAGTTGTCCCCCGGCTGCGCCAGCACGGTGACCGCGCTGCCCGCGACGGCCGCGCCGCGCCAGACCGGACGCAGGTAGGGCTGCAGCAGGCCGCTGCGGCCCTGGGCTTCATGGACGGTGGCGACGCCCGCCGCTTGCAGGCGCGCGATGAACGCGGCGTCCGCGCGGGGAATATTCCGGACGGCGATTGCGTGCGCGCTCATGCGAAGGCTCCCGTGACCTGGGGAAATATGCGCTGAAAACCCTCGGCATGCGTGATCTTCAGGTCGGAATTGCGCGAGGCCTGCACGCCGCGCTGCAGCGCCACGCGGGTGTAGTACTCCCACAGGTGTTCCTGCGCGGCCATGGTTTCGAAAGCCCGGCGCTTGACGTCCCAGACCTCGGAAATGTCCAGCAGGACCTCGGGCTTCCATTCGCACTGTTCGGGCTGGTGCGGTTCGAACAGGAATACCGGCGGCGCGCCCAGGACGGGCTGGTCCGGCCGGTGCCCGTGGGCCTGGGCGATGATGCGCGCTTCCTGCGCCACGTGGGTCGCCAGCGGATGGTCGAAGTTGTAGGGATCCTTGAGCGAGTGCGTAAGCACGAAGGCCGGCCGCAGTTCGCGATAGATGTCGGCCAGTTGGAACAGGACATCGTCGCTCACGCGCAGAGGATAGTCGCCGCAATCCAGAAAGCGCACCGAAGCGCCCAGTATTTGGGCCGCGCGCGTGGCCTCGTCGCGGCGCGCCGCCTTGACGCGGTCCAATGTCATGCCCGGTTCGCGCCATAGCTTGGCGGACTCGCCTCGTTCGCCGAACGACAGGCACACCACCGTCATGTCCCAGCCGCGCCGCGCATAGAGCGCGATGGCGCCGCCGGCGCGCCAGACGAAGTCGGCCGAATGGGCGCTGACGACCAGGCCGTGTTGAGTTGTGCTGCTCATGCTTTCATCCCAAGAAAAAGAAAACCGGCCTGGCCGCCATGCTGCGATCCCTGCCGGGATCGCGTCCGTGGCGCCGGCTCAATCCGCGCTGATGCCCGCCGCGCGGATGACCTTGCTCCACTTCACCGTTTCGTCGGCGACGAAGCGGCCGAACTCCTCGGCGCCGCCCGGCGTGATCTCGGCGCCCATCTCGCCCATGCGTTGCTTGATGGCGGGATCGGCCAGCGCGGCCTGCAGGGCCTGGTTCAAACGCTGCACCACGGCCGGCGGCATGCCCGCGGGGCCGACCAGGCCCCACCACACCGTGGCGTCGGCGCCCGGCAGGCCCTGGGAAGCCGCGGTCGGCACCTCGGGCAGCAGTTTGGACGGATGCGGATTGAGGACGGCAAGGGCCCGCAGCTTGTCGGCCTTGATGTGCGAGACGACCTCCAGCGGATTGATCGACATGAACGAAAGCCGGCCTCCCAACAGGTCCGTCACGGCGGGCGAGCCGCCCTTGTACGGAATATGCAGCGCCTTGAAGCCGCCCTCGGCCTTCAGCAATTCACTGCCCAGATGGCCCGAGCTCCCGTTCCCGGCCGAGCCATAGCTGAGCCGGTCGGGATGCGCGCGGCCTTCGGCCACCAGTTCCTTCAGGCTTTGGGCGGGCGCATCGCTGCGCACCACCACGACCAGCGGCGCGTAGCCGATGGCGCCGATGGGCGCGAAATCCTTGGCGGGGTCGAAGCCCAGTTTCGGAAACAGGGCGGCATTGCTGGCCAGCGTGTTCGACGCGGTCAGCAGGCTGTAGCCGTCGGGGGCCGAGCGCGCGACGTGCTCCATGCCGATATTGGTGGCCGCGCCCGGGCGGTTGTCGACGATGACCGCCTGCTTCAGTTCATCGGACATCTTTTGCGTGATCAGCCGGGTCACGATGTCCACGCCGCCGCCGGCGGCATACGGCACCACGATGCGCACCGGCTTGTCGGGAAAGCCGTCGGCCGCGCGGACGCCGAAAGGCGCCATCATCGCGGCCGCGAATCCCAGCGCGGCGCCGATTCGGCCCAGGTGTCGGAAATAGACCTGCATCACTGTCTCCTGTGTCGTTGTTCTGATGTCGACATGGTGCGCGGGCCGTACTAATATCGTCCAATACTTTTATGGCCGCCGACTTATTTGGATTTTAAATAACTGTGGATTTCCGCCAACTGCGTTACTTCGTTGCCGTGGCCGAAGAATTGAGCTTCAGCGCCGCCGCCCGGCGCCTGCACGTGAGCCAGCCGCCGTTGAGCCTGCAGATCAAGGCGCTGGAGACGGAACTGGGCGCGGTGCTCCTGGATCGCAATAAGCGCAATGTCGCCTTGACCGAGGCGGGCGCCCTGTTCCTGGAACAGGCCCGGCGGGCCCTGGGCAATCTGGATCGCGCGGCCGAAGTCGTGCGCCTGGCCTCCAAGGGCGAGGCGGGCGAGATCCGGATCGCGTTCACGGCTTCGGTGCCGATGGCCGAGGCGTTTCCCCGCGTGGTGCGATCCTTCCGCGGCAATCACCCGGCGGCCCGCGCAGACCTGATCCATATGTCCACCGGGCAGCAATTGCAGGCGCTTGCCGACAAGAGCGTCGACGTCGGCTTCCTGCGCCCGTCGCTGCTGTTCTGCGCGCCCCCCAACATCCAGACGCTGGACCTCTGGACCGACCGCCTGGTCGTGGTGCTGCCGGCCTGGCATGCGCTCGCGGCGCGGCCGGACCCGTTGCCGATGGCAGCGCTTGCCGACGAGCCGTTCATCCTGTTTCCGCGGGGACTGGGTTGCGGCCTGTTCGAACACGTGACGGTACTGGCCAGCCGCGCGGGCTTCGCGCCGCGTCTCATGCAGGAAGCGCGCGAAGGCGCGACCATCGTCGGGCTGGTGGCCGCGGGCATGGGAATTTCGGTGCTGCCGGACACGTATGCGCGCACCGGCATTCCGGGCGTGGTGTACCGCGAGCTGGATACTCCCGACGCAACCAGCCGCCTGCTCCTGGCGTACCGGCGCGACGACGCGTCGCCCCTGCTGCGGCGCTTCGTCGACGAGGTCAGGCCTACGGCCGGCGCCGCCGTATGAAGGTCGGCAGGTGAACCGGGCAAGTCCCCGCCGGCCATTCCGGTCGGAGGCTAGTTCGTCCCCACGGCGCGGATCAGGTTCGGCGCGGCTTCCGACTCCGGCGGGTAGTACAGCGTGGGCGCCCGGTACACCAGGTCGCGCAGCGCCGCATCCAGCTTGGGCAGGTTGAAGCTGGCCGCGCCCGGCGCCTGGCGCAAGTCTTCCAGGCTTGCGGGCAGGCGCTCCAACGTCAGCGCATCCATCGAGCAGGTCGGGCCGAAGGACGTGTCCTCGCAGGAATTCGGCGTCATGACAGGCTGGTCCACCGGCAGCACGAAACCGTCCGTCAGCACCGCCTCTCCCGCTTCCAGCCTGATGGCGGCGATGGGCGAGAACAGCAGTTCGACATCGATGCCGGGCGCCGGCGCGGCATCGGCCTTGCCCTTGTTGAAGGCGATCTCCGCGTCGATCCGCCAGCGCACTTCCCGCGCCGCCTCGTCGCAGCCGCCGCCTGCGCGCAACAGCACCTCGCAACCCCGGCCCAGACCGTCGTCGGCCTCTTGCCCGGATTGCGGCTGGGCAGCGTTCTTCTTGAACTCGCGGTCCAAGGTGTAATCCAGCGTCGCGATACCGATCTTCTTCAGCCTGTCCGTGGAACTCTGGCGCGGCCCCGGTTCGGGCAGCTCGGTGCGGGGCTGGTGATAAGTGATGCGGTTGAGCCGGTACTCGCCCGGCCACACCGGTATCACCTGATAAAGCAGCTTGCCGTGCACCGTCTGGAAGTGCGGCCCGGGGTCCATCAGATCCGGTTTGTGCTCGCCTTGGCCGGCGCTGATCGCGTTGTCCTTCTCCGACTTGTGGTTCCAATGCATGAACGTGCTGCGCTGGCGCACGTAGCGGTCGCGCGTCGCTTCATCGTCGAAATCGCGGCGGGGCCCGGCGTCCAGGTTGACGGTCGGGATCACGAGCAGCGCCATTCCCTGCTGGCGCGCATCGCCCAGCAAGGCATCCACATTCGCGCGATTTCGCTCCACCATTGCGGCCACGCGCGCGGCGAATTCCGGATCGGCGGGAGGCTGGGCCAGCGCCAGCGCCGGGGCGCAGAGGGCGATCAGGCAAACGCGGGCAAGCAGGGGGAAAGACGGCATTGTTCGCTGTTCCTGTTTTCGAGGCTGAAAGGAGCAAGGCGATGATATCGCGCCGGCCCGATGCCGCCCGCGGCGGCCCCCGCCTTGCTCAGCGCGGCTCGGCGCCTTGCATGAACAAGTCCCAGGCCCGGTCGAAATACGCCTGCTGCGCGGCCGGGTCGGCAAAGCCCGTCTGCCCCAGCATCGTCGCCACCAGCGGCTTGATCGACGTAGCGTACAAAAGCTGCTCGGCGATGAACAAGGCGTCGCCTGCCGCCAGCGCGCCCGCCGCCTGCGCGGCCTCGACCAGCGCGGCCATCTGGCGCAGGAACGGATCGTCGGCGGCGGGAGTGGGCTGCACGCCGCGCGCGGGCACGGCCTCGCCCAGCGTCACGCGGTTGAGCGCCACCAGTTGCGGCCGCAGGTTGACGTCCAGCAGGGCGCGCGCGTAGCGGCGCAGCCGTTCCCGCGGGGCGCCGTCGGCCGCCATACAGGCGTTCAACTCGTCGATGATGTCGACGCGGAAGCGTTCCAGAATCGCCGAGAACAGCGCCCCCTTGGACGCATAGCGGCGATACAGCGTGTCCTTGCCGGCCTGGCAGGCCTCGGCCACCTGTTCCATGGACGTGGCCGCGTAGCCCTGGTCCGCGAACAGCCCGGCCGCCACGTCCAGGATGCGCCGTTCGAGCAGCGCCGCCGCTTCGCGGGTGGGCCGTCCGCCCGCCGCCTTGCGCGCCGGGGTCTTGGGGCTGGCCGCCGAAGGGCGGCGCGCGGGCGGGGTGGCGGGCGGGCTTGAGCGGGGTTTGGTGGCGGGCATGCCTTGCGTCCTGCGGCGGTTGTCGTCGATGCCGCATTGTCCCGTAGCCGCGCCCGCACGGCAAATAACCAAACGGCTGAATCCCGTTACTACCAGCACCAGGCCTGCGTCAAGCAGAATATTTGCGCCAAATAACTGGACGATACCGTCCCGTTTATGTGATGATGATTGCGACTGAGATTAACTTTCATTTGCAACAGGTGCAGAAATGGCGATGCATGTCCGGCAAGCCGTGACCCTCGGGGCGGCTTGCGCCTGGCTGGCCGCGGGCGCGGCCCAGGCCCAGGAAAACGCGGTGCAACTCAAGCCCGTGGTCGTGCAGGGAGAATCCGCAGACCCCGCCGACAGCGGCGACCGGATCCTGCTCCAGACTTCCACCACGGCCACCAAGACCGGCATGCCGGTGCTGGAGACCGCCCAGTCGATCAGCACGGTCACGCGCAAGCAGCTCGACGAGCAATCGCCCCAGACCGTCAGCGAGGCGCTGCGCTATACCGCCGGCGTGCTGGCCGACCGCGACAGCAACACCCGCTACAACTCCGTGTTCCTGCGCGGCTTCGGCGCGTTCGGCACCGCCACCAGCTATGTCAGCTTCCTGGACGGCCTCAAACTGCCGCGCGGACAGGCCTTCGCCCAGGCCGCCATCGATCCCTACCTGCTGGACCGCATCGACGTGCTGAAAGGCCCTTCGGCCCTGCTGTACGGCCAGATCAGCCCCGGCGGGCTGGTCAACCAGGTGAGCCGCCGGCCTGCCGCCGACGCCGCGCACGAAATCCTGCTCGAAGGCGGCACCGACGGGCGCGCCCAGGCCGGCTTCAGCAGCCAGGGCAAGCTGAACGACGACGGCACGCTGCTCTACAGCCTGAGCGCCATCGGCCGCCACGCCGACAGCCGCTACGACCGCGTGCATGAAAACCGCTACGCGGTGGCCCCGGCCATCACCTGGCGTCCCAGCGCCGACACCAGTCTCACGCTCTCGGCCTACTACCAGAAAGATCCCGACGGCGGCTACTTCAACTCCATCTACCCCAGGTTTCTCGCGCCCTCGCAATACAAGGACGACCTGGGCCGCCGCGTCAACGTGGGCGATCCCGGTTTCGACGCCTTCAAGCGCGAACAGCATGGCGCGGGCTACCAGTTCGAGCATCGCGCCAGCGCGGCCCTGACCCTGCGCTCGCACCTGCGCTACGCCGACATCGATTCGGATTTCAGTTCGCTGCAAATGGCCGCGCCGCTCAGCGCGGACGGCATCCTCGCGCGCCAGGCGCTGCGCTCCATCGAAGACGTGCGCGGCGTGTCCATGGACAACCAGGCCCAGTTCGACTTCGCCACCGGCGCAGTCCAGCACACCGTGCTGGCCGGCCTGGACTACCAATACACCCGCAGCAACTGGCGCTACAACTGGGGCCCCGCGCCCTCGCTGGACGTGGCCGATCCGCGTTACGGCCAGCCGATAGGACCGCTCGCCACCATCATCGACAGCCGCCAGACCTTGCGCCAGACCGGCGCCTACGTGCAGGACCAGCTACGCTACGGCGGCTGGCGCGCCACGCTGGGCGTGCGCCACGACTGGACCGAACAAGGCACCGACAACCGCCTGGCCGGCACCACCGTCGACCAGTCCAGCGAAGCCACCAGCTACCGCGCCGGCCTGCTCTACCTGTTCGACAACGGCATCGCGCCCTACGCCAGCTATTCCACCTCGTTCGAGCCGAACGTGGGCGTGGACGCCGGCAGCAAGCCCTTCGTGCCCAGCAAGGCCCGGCAATACGAAGTCGGCCTCAAGTACCAGCCCACCGGCATGGACGCGCTGTTCACGGTATCGGCCTTCGACATCCGCCAACGCGACGCGCTGGTGCCCGACGCGCTCGGCTTCAACACCCAGGAAGGCCGCATCCGCTCGCGCGGCCTGGAGTTCGAAGCCCGCGGCCAGGCCACCTCGCGCCTGGAGCTCATCGCCGCCCTCACGCTGCTGGACACCAAGGTGACGCAGGCCGCCGTGGCCGCCAACGACGGCAAACGGCCGCAGGCCGTGCCGCGCTACTTCGGCTCCGTCTGGGCCAACTACGCCTTCGCCACGCCGGCGCTGCATGGCCTGACCGCCGGCGCGGGCGTGCGCGTGGTGGGCTCCAGCTACGCCGATAACGCCAACACCGTGAAAGCCGACGGCTACACCCTGGTCGACGCTTCCCTGCGCTACGACTTCGGCGCGCGCTTCGCCAGCCTCAAGGGGCTGGAAGGCCGCCTCAACGTCAATAACCTGTTCGACAAGACCTACTACTCGAGCTGCAGTTCCGACTACTACTGCCAATACGGCAACGGCCGGCAGATTCTTGCCGGCCTGCGCTACCGCTGGTGAGGCCGCCCCCATGGACAGACGCCGCTTCTGCCTGGGGCTGACGCTGGCCGGCCTGGGCCGCGCCGCGCAGGCTCAAACCCAGGCCCAGGCCGCCGGCCAGCCCCGCAGCGTCACCGATCTCGCCGGGCGCACCGTACGGCTGGCGGGCGCGCCCCGGCGCATCGTGCTGCTCGAAGCGCGCGACCTACTCACCATGTCCTTGCTGCTGCCCGATCCCGCCGCCCGCGTCGTCGGCTGGGCCGCCGTGGACCGCATCGACAGCCCGGCCCTGCAGGCCAGCCTCGCGCGCGGCCGGCGCATCCCCGAAGTCGGCAAGCAGACGCCCAACACCATTTCGCTGGAAGGCATCGTCGCCCTGGCCCCCGACCTGGTGGTCGCCAGCGCCTACATGGCGCCGGCGAGCGGCGACGGCGGATTCCTCCAGCGCCTGGAAAGCCTGGGCATACCCGTGGCGTTCAGCGACGTGGCCAGCAACAGCGGCGGCGCCGACGCCACCGCGCCCAGCGGCCCCATCGCCACGATGCACCGGCACCTGCGGCTGTGGGGCGACATCCTCGACGCCCGCGAACGCGCCGACGCCTACACGGCCTATGCCGGCCAGCGCCTGTCCCTGGTGGCGCAGCGCCTGGCCGGCGCGCCCGCCGCCACCACCTACCTCGAAGTGCAATCCACCCTGGACGATTGCTGCTGGGCGGCCGGCACCCAGGTCTGGGGCGAGTTGCTGGCCCTGGCCGGCGGCAAGCCGCTGCCCGGCGTCACCGCGCCCTGGTACCAGAAGCTGCAGCGCGAGTACCTGCTCGCCACACCCTTCGAGGCCTACATCGCCTCCGGCGGCGGCTGGGCGGCGGGCGGACGCCCCGCCATCGGACCCGGCATCGACCCCGCGCGCGGCCGCGAGGGCCTGGAACGGCTGGTATCCCGCCCCGGCTTCGCCGCGCTGCCCGGCGCCCTCCGGCAGCACACGCACGGCATCTGGACCGGCCTTATCACCATGGCGCCGCTCAATCCGCTGTTCGTGGAAATCGCCGCCAAATGGCTGCACCCCGACCGCTGCGCCGACCTGGATCCCGCCCGGACGCTGGAAGACATCAACCGCCGCTTCCTGGCCCAGCCCGTCGCCGGGCCGCTCTGGGTGTCCCTCAAGGAGTAACGCCATGCCCGACCCCGCGCCCGCATCCTGTACCGCCTGCGCCACCATCGCCTTTCCCCGGCTGGCCGAGTATCTCGACGCCATCCTGGAATCCATCGCCACGCACGACATGACCGTGACCCGGGCCGGCAACCGCTACACCGTGACCTCGGCCTTCGGACTCGCCTCGCTGGAACCGCGCCCCGGCGCGCTGCACCTGCGCATCGAAACCCCGGACCGGCTATCGCTCAACCGCATGAAACACGCGCTGGCCGGGCCCATCGGCTTCATCGCCGCGCGCGAGCGCCTGGAGATCCAGTGGACCGGCGAAAGCGGCGGCCTCACGCCGCTGCAAGACCTGCGCGTGCTGCGCGTGGCCCGCGCGCAGACGCTCACGCCCCACATGCGCCGCATCGTGTTCAAAGGGGAAAACCTGGCCCAATTCGACCGCCCCGACCAGATGCACTGCCGCCTGATCTTCGCGCCCCGGGACGTCGCCACGCCCGCCTGGCCCATGCTGGACGACAACGGGCGCGTGACCTGGCCGGACCAGAAGATGGACACGCGCGTCTATACCCTGCGCGCCATCGATCTTGAGCGCGGCACGCTGACCATCGACTTCGCCCTGCACGCCGGCGCCGGGCCCGCCACGCGCTGGGCGCTCGCCGCTGAACCCGGGGACCGCATCGGCATCGTCGGCCCCGCCGCGGGCGGCATGCAACCGGCTTCTTTCTACGTGTTTGCTGGAGATGAAACCGGGCTGCCCGGCATCGCGCGCATGCTGGAAGCCTTGCCTGCCGACGCTTGCGGCCATGCATTCATCGAAGTGCGGGACGCGAGGGAAGAACTGCCGCTGGCCAAGCCGCCCGGCATGGCACTGCAATGGCTGCATCGAGACGGCGCCGCGGCAGGAACCACGACGCTGCTGCCCGACGCGCTGCGCAGCGTGGCCTGGCCCGGCTCGCTGGACGGCGTTTTCGTGTGGGGCGGGTGCGAGTACCAGGCGTTCAGGGCCATGCACCGCTACCTCAAACAAGAGCTGGGCCTTCCGCGCGCGCAGCAGGTGCTGTATTCGCACTGGCATCGCGCCTTGAGCGAAGAGCAGATCATCGAGATCGGCGGGGAGGCCTATCTGGCCGAGTAGAGCGGACGGCAGCAGCAATTCAAAGGCGTGCTGGCGGGGCAGCCTGCGCGCCTGCTGGTCCACAACTGCAAGGTATACAAGGTCGACAAGACCGAAGGCGAAAACGTCAAGTGGACCCGGTCAAACGGTATGTTCCCAGCTCGAATGTGTCGGAAACTCTCCGTTGCGCAAACTTTTCTTGCATCTCCGCAACTCTCGACAGCTATCTAAAAAACTGCAAAGCAATGCGAAGATTGCATGCATTGTGAGCTAGGATGGATTCGTGTCTTTCCTCCCAAGGAATTCCATTATGGCTCCCATCTCGCAAAAACCGCTTGTCCTCAAGTCGGTTCGCCCCAATGTCATGGAGGTCGAGTACGGCGCATTTCGTGGTTATGTGGACGTCATCGACCATACGCAGCAGACGCCGGTGTGCAAGACGCACTTCTGCCGCACGGTCTGGCCATCCCGGGAGATGGCCGAGCAGCAGGCGATGGAGCTCGCCCGCGGTATCCAGAGCGCGCGCGGGCTTGGCGTACCGCGGGCCGCATTGCTGACCGCCAGCCTGAGCGACGTGGCGGCCGGACGTAAGCCGCTGGAGTTCGTGCCGGTCAGCCTGGTCAAGCAGCAGCCCACGATGCCGGTGGTCAAGCGCCACCTGCGTCTGGTGGCCTGAGCGGCCACCGTCTTGCCGCAGCTAGCGGAGCGCCCCGACCTCGATGGACCGCGCTCCGCTGGCCTGCACCAGTTCCTGATCGTGGCTGGCGAACAACACTACACGGTCCTTCGCCCAGGACTTGAATAATTCGGCCAATACGGCGCGGCCCTGCGCGTCGAAGCCGTTGCTGGGTCCGTCGGCGATCACCACGGCCGGATCCCCCAAAGCGGCCGCGGTTACGTATACCTTGCGGCGCGTGCCGGTCGACATCTGCTCGAAGCGCTTGTCCAAATGCGGCTCCAGTCCCAGGTCATAGGCCAGCTCCAGCGTGGCGTCGTCCAGCGTCGTGTTCTTCTCGGCGGCGACTTGCTCGAGCAATCCGCGCCCGGTCAGCGTGGGGAACGCCAGGCAGTCGTCCGGCACGCAGGCCAGGCGGGCTTTGGCTTGCCGCGGGGCCTGGACCATGGAATGTCCGTCGATCCAGACGTCTCCGCCATCCGGCGCGATCGCGCCCGCGATGATGCCCAGCAGGCTGGATTTGCCGGTGCTGTCTTCTTCGCACAACGCCACGCACCCAGGCGTGAAGCTGTGGGTCAGCCCCTGGAAAACAAGATAGTCGCCGTAGCGTTTGCTGAGGTTGTCGATTCGTAGCATGGCGGGGAGTTTACGCAGGAATGCGGCGGTGGAACCAGACCGAAAATGGGGACAAACCTGGCCCGAGCCTCGCAATCCGCATCAGACGATCGCCTTCGAGAGATCTTGTCATTCTTCGTTACCAGGGTGAAAATTCCCGCGTGACGCGCGGCGCAGCCAGCGCATGGACGATGCCGATCCGGCCGCCGGGGGAATCGCTAGTGAAGGATGCTGGTCAGTACACGACGCAAGCGGCAACCATGCTGGAAGCCAGCCCGCCATCGGACTGGCCCTACCGCTGCGCGATGAGCCTGCTCAAGCATCCGGCCGACGATGCGATCGCGGAGCAACTGGCGTTCATGGGCGAAACGTCCGATGCGGACCGGGCATGGATGATCGAGTACCGTCCCGACCTGCTCCGCCTGCGCAATACGCATGAATGGTGCCGGGGCCAGACGCAGCCGTTCGTGGCCGAGCTGCAGGACGTGCCGACCACGCTGATCGCATGGCTGCACCGGTTCATGGTGCAGGGCCTGGCCGTGGCCATCCACGATGTGAATGACTTGCCGCGGACGGCGCGCACCATACAGCTCGAGTTCCAGCGCCAGGGGAACAAGAGCGTACTGAGCGTGCCGGTGTTCCATGACAAGAAACTCTACGGGATCATCGGTTTCGATACCACCGCCAAGCACCGGACCTGGTCCGCCGCCGAAGTCGGCGCGCTGTTCCAGTGCGCCAACCTGATCGGCCAGGCCAAGTACGCGAACGCCCGCGAATCCGGCAGGGCGGCGCTGTATGAAAGCGCCACGTCGGTAGTCTATCTGCGCATGCGCGGCGTGGTCCGGGGCGTGCAGCCCGATGCGATCGTCGGTGTGCGGTCCGCGGGCAACTACAGCGAGATCTGGCTCGAGGACGGATCCATGGTGCTGGATTCCAGGGCGCTGGGCATGTGGTCGAGCCTGTTGCCCGAGAACCTATTTTTCCGGGTCCACCGGACCGCCATTGCGAATGCGCTTCATGTCATGGACGTGGACCGCCGCAGCGTGGACAAGTGGTTGATCCGGATGCGCGCGGTAGGCAGCACCTGGCCGGTGTCGCGCTCTTACCGCAAACTGCTGCGCGAGCGCATGGGGCTCTGAACCCGGACTTTACGCCCGGCGATCCGGCTCGCGCGTTTCCGGCGCCATGCAGTTCGTCATGCCGGCATGTTGTTTCGTCCTGGCGCCGATGGCCGCCCAGCGGATTTTTGGGATGATTCCGCATGCGGCGGAACTCCCGTTCCCCCGGGCACCTGGAGAGAATCGGCATGCTGGCGTCCCGCGTCCTATCGCGCTTTACCGTTCTTGCCTTGAGCGCGGCCTGCGCGCTGGGCGCCGGCCCGGCCCGCGCGGCGGACCTGGCGTTGCAGGATTCCGTCTCCATGGCGGGCATGCAGCTCTACCTGAACGCCGGCGCGCCGGGGCTGATCATCGTGGTGGTCCGCGGCGAAGACGTGGTGATTCAGGGTTATGGCGAAACGGCGCCGGGCAATGGCGTCGAACCCGATGCGCAATCCATTTTCCGGCTGGGCTCGGTGTCGAAAGTGTTCGCCACCGACGTGCTGGCGGCGCTGGCGGCCAAGGACAAGGTCAGGCTGACCGATCCGCTGGCGAAGTACGCGCCGGAGCACGCGCGGGTCGAAACGAATGGCCGTCCGATGACGCTGCTGGACCTGGCCACGCATTCGGCGGGGCTGCCCCGGGAACTCGCCGACCCGGACGCGAAGCCCTCCGACAATCCGTTCTCGGCGTTCGACCGCGCCTATTACTGGAAATGGGTGGGCAGCCATGAACCGGCCTATGTGCCGGGCACCACCACGCTGTATTCGAACCTGGGCTTCGGCCTGCTGGGCGATGCGCTGGCGAAGGCCGGCGGCGCGGATTATTCGGCGGTGCTGGCCGAAGAAGTCCTGAAGCCGGCGGGCCTGGCGGACACGGCCAATACGCTGACGGATGCGCAGAAACAGCGCTTGATGACGGGCCTGGACCCCTTCGGCAAGCCGGACCCGAATGCCGTCGTGCCGGACGTGATGTACGCCAGCGCGGGCCTGTATTCCACCGCCGACGATATGGCGCGCTGGATGCGGTGGCACCTGGATGGCGCCAGGCAGGCGAAAGAGGCCTTCGCGCTGGATCATGCGCTGTGGCTGCCGTACGACGGGCTGAAGTCGGTGGTGGGCACGGAAGTCACGGACGCCGACGGCATGGGGCTGGGCTGGGTGGTGAGCTTGCCGCGCAACGGCGCGCCGTTGCTGCTGGGGAAAAGCGGCGGCCTGGGCGGATTCATGACGTACGCCGTCTTGTCGCCCAACCGCGGGCTGGGCGTTTTCGTGGTCGCCAGCCGTGTCAACTTCGCCATGTTCGAAAACATCCATTCCCAGGTGCGCGAACTGGCGGCCGAGCTGGCGCGGTGAGCGGATCAGGCCCAGAGCAGACGATGGACGCTCCGACGGGCCGGCCGCTCTGCAAAGCCATGTGCATGGCCCTGCTTGCCGCAACGGCGCAGGGCGCGTCCGCGCAAGAAGCCAGGGATATCTTCAAGACGGAAATATTCCTGACCCCCTATAGCGAACTGGGCGATGGGCAGGACACCTATCCGCGCCTGAACGGCAGGTTCCTGCTGATGACGGGGTACACGGGTTTCTTCGGCATCAAGGACGATGCCGGGCAGATTCCGCGGTCGCACTGGAACAGCGTGCAGCCGACGGCGGAAGCCGCGCTGGTCCTGCAACTGACGCGGGAGTTCTCGATCCGCGGCAAGGCGACGTTCAACTCGTCGACCAATGAAACCAAGGACAACGCGTTTTCCGACCTGGGCGTGGACCTGGACAATCTGTTCGCCGCCTACACCGCCGACGACTACGCGCTGTATGGCGGAAAGATGGACTTGGGCTTTGGCGACGCCTGGCACGTCATCGACGGCCTGTACAGCGGCTTCAACGAGAATTCGGAATTCCGCGGCTCGATCGGATTGGGCGGACGCTACACGTTCGATACCGCGGGCAGCGGGATGCATTCCGTGGCTGCCGTCGTGTTCAAAAGCGACGACACCAGCCTCAATCACCGGCTGAGCCTGGACCGGGGCTTCATCCGGCCGGACCAGCCGCCGCCGTTCAGCGACCAATTGAAGTCGTTCATCGTGTCATACGATTTTCGGAACCTGCCGGGGCTGGAGCGCCTGTCGGGCGGGGTGGACGCAGGCCGGCTGCATCTCGACCCGGGCCAGGGCGAAAGCGCCAACACCGTGTCGGCCCGGCTGCGCTACGACGCAGCGCTGGGCAACGCGTGGAACCTGAGCTGGTTCAACGAAGCGACGTTCTCCAGCGCGTTCCGGGGCGCGCCGGTGTCCAACGGCAACGGCGTGACCTCGGTGTCGCTGTCCCGCGAACGCTGGCAACTGACGGCGACGGCCGCCGCGCGCAAGTTGTCGGGCGGAGAACGCAAGCTGGCGCAGTTCGGGCTGCAGGACGACCTGGACTGGGCGCTGTCGGGCGCGGTCACCTATGTGACTCCCATCGGGCTCATCGTGCAGGCCGGGCTGACGCACCAGCGCGACCAGGGCACGCGCATCAACCAGGGCGTTTTTCGCATCGCTTACCAAGCGGGATTCTGAGGACATCATGACGAACGGAAAATCACTCATCGCCGCGGCATGCCTGCTTGCGCTGGGCGGCGCCACGGCGGCGTGGTCCCAGACGGTAACCATCGACAGCGCGTCCAGTCCGCCGGCGGACGCCGTCGCCATCCCGAAGGGCAGCAAGGAACGCGCCGTGCAGGAACTGCCGGGCATCGTCCAGGACATCATGGCGCGCAGCCGGGTGCCGGGCATGGCCGTCGCCGTGGTCATCGGCGGCAAGACGGTGTTTGCGCAGGGCTACGGCACGCGCGAGGCCGGCAAGGACGCGCCCGTGGATGCGCGGACGGTGTTCCAGATTGCCTCGATCTCCAAGTCCTTGTCGGCGACGGTGGCGGCGATCGAGGTCTCGAAGGGAACGGTCGCCTGGGACGATCCGGTGTCGCGGTATCTGCCGGACTTCAAGCTCAGCAACGCCTATGTATCCGAACACGCCACGATCGGCGATTTCTTCGCGCACCGTTCCGGGCTGCCGGGCACGGCCGGCGACGACCTCGAAGACCTGGGCTTCAAGCGCAGCGACGTCATTGCCCGCCTGCGCCTGTTGCCGCTGGACGCCTTCCGGACGTCCTATCACTACGCGAACTTCAGCACGACGATAGGCGCGGAGGCGGTGGCCAAGGCGGCAGGCCGGCCGTGGGAAGGGCTGGCCGACGACCTGCTGTTCAAGCCGCTGGGGATGCAGGCGACGAGCTACCGCTATGGCGACTTCGAGACGCGCGCCGATCGCGCCGTGCTGCACGGCTACCGGAAGGGCGTCTTCGTGCCACAGGGCCAGCGGGACGCGGACCAGCAGGCGCCCGCGGGCGGCGTGTCTTCCACGGTCGTCGACCTGGCGGAATGGCTGAAACTGCTGCTGGCCGACGGCCTCTATCAGGGCAAGCCGATGATCACCCCCGGCGCCCTGCTTCCCGCGCTGTCCGCCCAGGCGTTCAGCGCGCGCGCGCACGATCTGGATGCGCGGGCAGGCTTCTACGGCTACGGCTTCAATGTCAACACGGAGCTGGGCGGGCGTCCGTCCATGGGGCATTCGGGCGCATTCCTGATGGGCACGGGCACCACGTTCAAGATCGTGCCCTCGGCGGGCATCGGCATCGTGGTGCTGACCAATGGGGCGCCGGTGGGCGCGGCCGAGTCCGTCGCCGCATCGTTCGTCGATACGGCCTTGTACGGCAAGCCCACGCGCGACTGGTTCGCGGCCTATCACGGCGCCATGCAGGGCTTTTTCGAGCCGCAGGCCGACCTGTCGGCGCAGACCCGGCCCGCGCGGCCGGCGCCGGCCAAGCCGCTGCGGCAGTACGCGGGCCGCTACGACAACGCCTATTACGGCGCCGCCGAGATCCAGGAGGCCGATGGCGCCCTGGCGCTGGTGCTTGGACCCAAGGGCATGCGTTTCCCGCTGCGGCATTGGGACGGCGACACCTTCGCCTTCGCGCCCGCCGGCGAGGCCGACCTGGTCGACTCGCTGGCGTCCATCGCGTTCGAGATGGACGCCGGGCAGGTGCGCGGCTTCGACATCAAGTTCTACGACGACGACGGGCTGGGACGCTGGACCGCCAAGTAGCCGGACGCTTCTACCCTGTCACTCCCATGCAATGCCCCGGTGCGCTAATACCCGCGCCGAGGACAGGCGACGGCCGGCGCGCCGCCGCCTGTCCACCCCTGCCAATCCGGTGCCGCGTGCCGGCGCCTTACCGTGGGCATTGCTCGACATGGACCGTAGAAAATTCCTTAAATGGGGCAGTTTCCTGACCATCTCCACCGCCGCCGCCGGCCTGGCCGGCTGCCACGGCGGCGATGACGACGACGATGACGATGGCGGAAGCAACGGCGGCACGCCCGCCCGCTTCCAGTACCCGCAGGGCGTGGCGTCCGGCGACCCCCGGCCCGACAGCATCATCCTGTGGACCCGCGTGGTCGGCGACGATGGCGCGGCCGTTCCGGTGCGCGTGCAGTTGGCCCGCGACGAAGCCTTCACCGAGTTGCTGGTCGACGTCTCCGTCAGCGCCGAACCCGATTGGGACCACACCGTGCGCCACAAGGTCACCGGCCTGGACGCCGGCAGCGACTACTACTACCGCTTCGTGGCGGGCGCCAGCACCAGCCCCGTGGGCCGCACGCGCACCGCGCCTGCGGAGAACGCCACGGTGGCGCAATTGAAGTTCGCCTTCATTTCCTGTCAGGACTGGAGCGTGAACCATTGGGCCGCCTTCGACGAACTGGTAGCGCAAGACCTGGATTTCGTGGTGCATCTGGGCGACTACGTTTACGAAACCGTGAAGGCGGGCTTCCAGACCGGCGGCGTGGAAAGCGCCCACGCGCCGCTGTCGCTGCCGGACGGCACGGCGCGGGCCGACGGCGCGGTCTACGCCACGACGCTTGCCGACTACCGCAGCCTGTATCGCAGCTACCGTTCCGACCCGCGCCTGCAGGCCCTGCACGCGCGATTTCCGGTCATCGCCATTTGGGACGACCACGAATTCTCGGACGACTGCTGGCAGGACCGCCAAACCTACGAAGTCGTGGAAGACGAGACGCCCAGCAGCTCGCGCCGCCGCGGCGCCAGCCAGGCCTGGTTCGAATTCATGCCGGCCGACGTATCCCTGGATCTCGCCAACCCTTCGTTCCAGAACATCCAGATCTATCGCGCGTTCCGCTTCGGCAGCCTGGCCACCTTGTTGATGACGGACGAACGCCTGTACCGCGCCGACCACGTCATCCCCGAACAACAGGCGGGCAGCGAGATCGGCAGCCGATACTTCGTGCCCAAGCGCCTGCTGTCGCAAGTCGAGGGGCTGAAGATGGCGAACGCGGGCGGCCGGTTGGCGCCGGTCTCCATCCTGGGCGACACCCAGCGCGACTGGTGGAAGGCGCAACTGGGCGCCAGCACCACGTCCTGGAACCTGTGGGGCAATGAAGTCTCGCTGCTGCGCATGCAGTTAAACGGCACGCAGGCCGTGTCCGGCCTGCTGGCACAGGGCCTGGCGGCCGCGCAGTCCGCGCTGGCGCCGCTGGTCCCCTTCATGGCGAGCGCGCTGGCCCAGGACCTGACGGACGCCGATCACGCCAGCGGCAAGCCCGTCACCGCGTATCCCGCCCTGTCCGCGCTGCTGGATGCGCAGGCGGCCATCCCGCCCGCGGCTTTTGCCGCGCAGATCAAACCCTTGCTGGACGCGCAGTTGCCGCCGTCGCTGCTGCTGGACGAATACCTGCTGAACGCGGACCAGTGGGACGGCTACGACGCAGAGCGCAAGGACCTGATGGCCTTTGTGCGCGACGCCGGCGTGCGCAACCTGGTGGCGCTGACGGGCGACATCCATGCGTTCTTCGCCGGCCCGGTAATGGACGACTACGACGCCGCCACGCCCAAGCCGGTGATGGTGGACCTGGTGACGGCGGGCATCTCCAGCAATTCCTTCTTCAGCTATTTCAAGAGCGTGGTCGACACCGACCCCACCTTCGCGCCGGCCAGGCCGCTGATCTACAGCGAGGCGGCGGGCGAAGTCAGGAACGCGTTCAACGACACCTTGAGGCAATTCAACGCGGACTGGCTGCGCCATATCGACACCGACGCGCAGGGCTTCGCGGTGGTGACGCTGACCGAGACGGAACTGCGCTGCGTCTTCGACAAGCTCAAGCCGCTGGACGGCACGACGGCGCCGGCGCTGCCGGCCGTGGCGTCGCAGACCGTGCTGACCGTGGCGTCGGGAACACCGGCGGTGACGGTGGCGGCGTAGGGCGACGTCGCGGAAGAAAGGGATCTCGACAGGTTTGTCCCCGGGTGCGGCTGCATCGACTTTCACCAGACAAAACTTTGCTGCGCTGCAACTTTACCCATGCCGCGCAGCTTTCTTATCTTGTCCCCTGTTCCCTTTCTTCTCCCCGTACGTCCCATGCCGAACCAGGATTCCTCCGTCGTTTCCGCTACGAAAAAGGCCTGCCGCGTGCTGGCAAGCCTGTCGGACCGGCGCATCCACCGGCTGACGGACATCGCCCAGCACGCGGGCCTGGACATCTCCACGGCGCTGCGCATTCTGAAGGATCTGGAATCCGAGGGTTTCGTAGAGCGAGACCCCGAAAGCAAGCACTACATGCTCGGTCCGCAGGTGTACGCCATGCACCATGCCATGGTCGACGGCCTGGATTTGCGCGGGCTGGCGCGGCCGGCGCTGATCCGGCTGGCGCGGCGGTTCGGGGATACGGTGATTCTGTCGATGCCGGTGGGCTGGGAGTCGGTGTGCGTGGACCTGTGCTTCGGCGATTACCCGATACGCGCGAATTACCTGGAGGTGGGCAGCCGCCGGCCGCTGGGCGTCGGCGCGGGAAGCCTGGCGTTGCTGTCGGCGCTGGATGAGGACGAGGCACGAGCGTTGTTGCCCTTGGTGCGCGAGCGGCTGGCGGCGCGCTATCCGCGGTTTTCGGCCGAAGCGCTGGACGCGGCGGCGCAGCGGGCGCGCAAGCGGGGGCACGCGATGCTGCTGGATGTCGTGGTGGAGAAAATGGGCGGGCTGGGCGTGGCGGTGCGCGGCCCCAGCGGCCGCGCGATCGGGGCGCTCAGCGTGGCCGCATTGAATGAACGCATCGAGCCGCGCGAGCAGGAGCTGGCGCAGGCCTTGGCCGAGGAGGCGCGCGCGATCGAGCGCGCGTGGATGCCGCATGCTTGAGCGCACCGATCATCCTTCCCTGGCGCATGCTTATGTGCAGGGCGCGGCGTTGACGCGCTTCGGCCGGCATGAGGGGCGCAGCGCGCTGGACCTGATGGCCGAGGCGGCCGAGGCCGCGCTGGCAAGTGCCGGCATTGCCCGCCGCAGCGCCGTCGACGGCGTGCTGTGCGGTTATGCGACGACGTTTCCGCATCTGATGCTGGCGAGCCTGCTGAGCGAGAAGCTGGGGCTGGATCCGCACTATGCGCACGGGCTGCAGATGGGCGGAGCCACGGGCGCAGGCATGGTCATGCTGGCGCGCGAGCTGGTACGCACGGGCACGTGCCGCCGGGTGCTGGTGGTGGCGGGAGAAAACCGCCTGACCGGGCAGGCGGTGGATGCATCCATCCAGACGCTGGCGCAAGTGGGCGAGGCCGACGTGGAAGTGCCCAATGGAGCGTCGGTGCCGGCGTATTACGCGCTGCTGGCGTCGGCCTATATGCATGCCACGGGCACGCGGCGCGAAGACCTGGCCGAGCTGGCGGTGCTGATGCGGCGGCACGCGGGCGGGCATCCGCTGGCGCAGTTGCGCGAGCCGATCGGCGTGCAGGCGGTGCTGGATTCCAAACCGATCGCCACGCCCCTGCATTTGCTGGACTGCTGCCCGATTTCCGATGGTGCGGTGGCGCTGGTGGTGGGCGCCGATGTAGGGCCGGTGCGCATCACGGGGGCCGGCCAGGCGCACCGCCATCAGCATTTGTCGGCCATGCGCGACGTCATGGATACGGGCGCGGCGCGCGCGGCCGGACGGGCCCTGTCGCAGGCGGGCCTGGCGGCCGGCGAAATCGATTACCTGGCGATCTACGATTCGTTCACGATCACGCTGGCCATGCTGCTGGAAGAGCTGGGCTTCGCACCGCGCGGCGGCGCGGCGGAACGTGCGCGGCGCGGGGATTTCGATGGGGCGGGGCCGCTGCCCTTGAACACGCATGGCGGGCTGCTGTCGTTCGGACACTCCGGCGTTGCGGGCGGGCTGGCGCATGTGGCGGAGGCCTGGACGCAGCTTGCGGGGCGGGCGGGCGACCGCCAGATTGCGCCGCGCAAGCGGGCGCTGGTGCATGCGGACGGCGGCGTGCTGTCCGCGCACGTCAGCCTGGTGCTGCAGGCGGAGGGCTCAGTATGAACGAACGCCATCCCCTGGAGTTGCGGCGCTGCGCGGATTGCGACGCGTGGTGGGCGTTGCGCCCGTATGCATGCGCGGCCTGCGGCGGCACGAATCTGCAATGGGCGCGCGCCAGCGGCGCAGGCGAGGTGCTCGCCCACAGCACGGTGCATCGTGCGCCGGACGCATCGTGGCGCGCCCTGGCGCCTTATGAGCTGGTGCTGGTGCGGCTGCGCGAAGGCGCGGTACTGATGGGCCACGCTGCGCCCGGCGTAACGATCGGGCAGGCGGTTTCGGCCCGCGATCTTGAGCACGGCGGCCGCACCCTGCTTTGCTTCGAGGCGCGCCGGCCGCCGTGATGCACCGCCGGCAAGCGTAGCTCCCTTTCCAACCCCCTGAAAAAAACGTCCCGCTGAGGACGGAGGAGACACTCATGCCTGCAATTTCCGCATGGCGCGCGGCCCTGGCCGCTTTCACCCTGACGGCATGCGCCGCGCCTGGCATCGCTGCGGCTGCGGCGGCATGGCCGGAGAAGCCCGTGACCCTGGTGGTGCCGTATCCCCCCGGCGGCCCGACCGACATCGTTGCGCGCGTAGTGGCGCAAGGCCTGGGCGACGCGCTGGGCCAGACCGTGATCGTGGACAACCGATCGGGCGCCGGCGGCAATATCGGCGCCGACATGGTGGCCAAGAGCGCACCGGACGGCTACACCCTGCTGCTGGCCACCACGGCGCACGCCATCAATATGTCGCTGTTCAAGAACCTGGGCTACGACACGCAGACGAGTTTTGCGCCGGTATCGCTGCTGACCAAGGGGCCGCTGGTCATCGTGACGCGGCCCGGCCTCCCGGTGCACAGCGTGGGCGAGCTCATCGCCCTGGCCAAGCAGCGCGCGGGGCAACTGACGTTTGCATCCTCGGGCAATGGGCAATCCACCCATCTTTCGGCGGAACTGTTCAACACCCTGGCGGGCACGCGCATGGTGCACGTGCCGTATCGAGGCAGCGCGCCCGCGCTTACCGACGTCATGGGCGGGCAGGCCGACCTCATGTTCGACACCATGCTGTCTTCCATGCCCTATGTGAAGGCGGGCAAGCTGCAGGCGCTGGCGGTGACCGGCGCGGAACGCTCGCCGGCCGCCCCGGATCTGCCCACGGTGGCCGAAGCGGGCCTGAAGAACTACGAGGCCACGGCATGGAACGGCCTGCTGGCGCCGATGGGCACGCCGCCGGCGGTAGTGCAAAAACTGAGCGCGGCCTTGCAGAAGGTGCTGGGCCAGCCGGACGTGCAGCAGAAGTTCGCGGCGCAGGGTTTCGCGGCCGACTGGATGACGCCGGAGGATACGCGCCGCTTCGTCGGCGACGAGGTGCGGAAATGGGCCGAGGTGGTGCGCGCCTCCGGGGCCACCGTCAATTGAAGGCACGGGCCTCCACATACTGAAAGGAGCATTCATGGTTTCCGACAACCGCGACGCGGCCGCGCTGGACCGGCTGCTGGCCCCGGCATCGATTGCCATCGTGGGCGCGTCCGACAACCCCGACAAGATCGGCGGGCGCCCCATTCATTACATGCGGCGCCACGGCTATGCGGGCACCTTGTACCCCATCAATCCGCAGCGCGCCGAGGTGCAGGGCGAGCGCGCCTGGCCCGAGCTGGACGCGCTGCCGGCGGCCCCGGACCTGGCCATCGTGGCGGTGGCGGGCGAGCAGGCGGTGCAGGCGGTGGACCGCTGCGCGGCGCTGGGCGTGTCGGCGGCCATCGTGATCTCGGCGGGATTCTCGGAAACCGGCGAAGCCGGCCGCCAGCGGCAGGACGCCATGACGGCGCGGGCGCGTTCGGCCGGCATGCGCATCGTGGGGCCGAATTCGCAGGGGCTGGCCAATTTCGGCAACGGCGCGATCGCCAGTTTCTCGACCATGTTCCTGGAGGTGGAACCGCAGGACGGGCCGGTGGCCGTCATCAGCCAGAGCGGCGGCATGTGCGCGATGGTGTATGGCCTGCTGCGCCAGCGCGGCGTGGGCGTGCGGCACGTGCACGCCACGGGCAACGAGGCCGACGTGACGGTGGCCGAACTGGCCTGCGCGGCGTTGCGCGACCCCGAGGTGCGCATCGTGCTGCTGTACCTGGAATCGCTGCGCGACGCCGGCGCGCTGGCCGAGGCCGCGGCGCTGGCGCGCGCCCGCAACGTGCCGCTGATCGCGGTGAAGGCGGGCCGCTCGGAGGCCGGCGCGCGCGCGGCCGCCTCGCACACGGGCGCGCTGGCCAATGAAGACCGCACGGTGGATGCCTTCTTCGCCCACCACGCCATTCTGCGCGCGCGCGACCCGCAGGAACTGGTGCGCTATGCCGAGCTGGCGCTGCGCGGCCCGCTGCCGCAAGGGCCGCGCATGGTGGTGGTGAGCAATTCGGGCGCGAGCTGCGTGCTGGCGGCCGACGCGGCGGTGGAACATGGCCTGGAGATCGCGCCGCTGGGCCAGGCCACACAGGAAGAATTGGGCCGCCGGCTGCCAGGCTTCGCGACCACGGGCAACCCGGTGGACATCACCGCCGCGCTGCTCTCGAACAACGGCTTGTTCGGCGAAGTGCTGCCGCCGATTGCGCGGGACCCGGCGGCGGATATGTTCCTGATCGATATACCGGTGGCGGGCCGCGGCTACGACGTGGCGAGGTTCGCGTCGGACACCGCGCGCTTTGCCCAGGCGGCCGCCAAGCCGGTGGCGGTGGTGGCGTGGCAGGACAAGGTCGCCGCCACGTTCCGGGCGCACGGGGTGGCGGTGTATGCGGACGAGCAGCAGGCGGTGGAGGCGCTGGCGGCATTGTGGCGGCTGCATGCGCTGCGCGGCCGCGCCGCCGCGACCGGTCCGGTGGCGCCCCTGGATGCGCCGGGCGGCGCGCGGCCCGGGTTTATGTCCGAAGCGGCCAGCCTGGCCTTGCTGGCCGCGCAGGGCCTCTCCGTGGGCGAACACGAGCTTTGCGCGGACGCCGATGCGGCCGTGGCGGCGTGGCGCCGCATGGGCGCTCCCGTGGCGCTCAAGGCGTGCTCGGCGCGTCTACCGCACAAGTCGGAACACGGATTGGTGGCGCTGGGCCTGAACGACGAGGCCGCGCTGCGCCAGGCACTGGAACGGCAGGCGGACACGCTGAAAAGCCTGGGCGTGGACGACGCGAACTGGATCGTGGCGCGCATGCAGGGCGGCCTGCACGAACTGGCGCTGGGCGTGCGCAACGACCCGGTGTTCGGCCCGGTGGTGATGGTGGGCGCGGGCGGCAAGTACGTGGAAGCGCTGGGCGACGTGGCGCTGCTGATGCCGCCTTTTTCGGCCGACGACGCATTGGAGGCGCTGCGCGGCCTGCGCATCGGCAAGCTGCTGGCCGGCGTGCGCGGCGAGCCCGCGGCCGACATGCAGGCCGTGGCGGAACAGGCGGTGCGCCTGGGCCGCTACGCGCTGGCGGCGGCCGGCCATGTGGCTTCCATTGACATCAACCCGGTGCTGGTGGGCGCGCAGGGCGAAGGCGCGGTGGCGCTGGACGCGCTGGTGGAATTGTCGGAAGGCGTGGACATGGCGGCGCGCCGCGCGGCCTGAGGGGCGAAATCGATGGAGACACCCATGAGAAAACACCTATGCAGAACCCTGATGCTGGGCGCTGCGCTGGCCCTGTCCGCCGCCGCCCAGGCCGCGCCGGCCTGGCCCGCGCGCCCGATCACGCTGGTGGTGCCGTTTCCGCCTGGCGGCACGACCGACTTGCTGGCGCGGCTGGTGGCGCGTGAAGCGGGCGCGCGGCTGGGCCAGAGCGTGGTGGTGGAAAACCGGCCCGGCGCGGGCGGCGGCATCGGCGCGGCGGCGGTGGCGCGCGCCCAGCCCGACGGCTATACGCTGCTGATGGGGACGCTGGGCACCCAGGCCACCAACCAGTTCATCTACGCGCAGATGCCGTATGACTCGGCGCAGGGCTTCGCGCCGGTGACGCTGGTGGCCAACTCGCCCAACGTGCTGCTGGTCAACCCCAAGCTGGGCATTGCGTCCGTCGCGCAGCTCATCGAACAGGCGCGCCGCGCGCCCGGTTCGCTGAATTTCGCGTCCACCAGCCTGGGCGGCTCGCCGCATCTGTCGGGCGAGCTGTTCAACCGGCTGGCCAAGGTGGACATCCGCCACGTCCCGTACAAGGGCTCGGCGCCCGCCATGACGGATCTGCTGGGCGGGCAGGTGCAGCTTATGTACGACAACCTGCCCTCGGCCATGGGCCAGATCAAGGCCGGCGCGGTCAAGGCGCTGGCGGTGACGACCGCGCAGCGGGTGCCCATGCTGCCCGACGTGCCCACGGTGGCCGAGGCCGGGCTGCCGGGCTATGAAGTGAATTCCTGGTTCGGCCTGCTGGCGCCGGCCGGCACGCCGCCGGAGGTCATCGGCAAGGTGCGCGACGCGGTAGCCGCGGCGCTGGCCGAGCCGGGCACGCGCCGCCAGGTGGAGGAACTGGGCGCGATTCCGGTGGCGGGCACGTCGGCGCAATACGCCGAAACCATCCGGGCCGACACCGCCAAGTGGCAGCAAGTGATCCGGGACGCGGGTATCCGGCCGCAATAAGGCGGCGCGGCCAGAACAAGGAGGCAGATATGAACCACAAGGCAGGCAGGCTGCGCATCGGCTCGGGTTCGGGCTGGTGGGGCGACCGTATCGACCCCGCACGTTGGAACGCGGAACGCGGCGCGCTGGACTTTCTGTGTTTCGAGACCATGGCCGAGGCCACCGTGTCGGCCGCGCAGGTGCGCAAGCGGCGCGATCCGGCCTTCGCGGGCTACGACACCTGGCTGGATGACCGCATGCGCGCGGTGCTGCCGCATTGCAAGGCGAACGGCACGCGCATCGTATCCAACCAGGGCTGGATCAACCCGCAAGGCGCGGCCCGCCGCGTGGCCGAGCTGTGCGCGGAGGCGGGCTGGGCCGGCGCCCGCGTCGCCGCCGTGACCGCCACCGACCTGAGCGCGGAAATCGCCGCGAGCGACCTGCGCATCATGGAAACCGGAGTGCCGGTATCCACGGTGCGCGACACGCTGATTTCGGCCGAGCCCTATGCCGGCGCCGCCGCCATCGTGCAGGCGCTGGACCAGGGCGCGGACATCGTCATCACCGGGCGCGTGGCCGACCCTTCGCTGTTCCTGGCGCCCATGATGCACCGCTACGGCTGGCGCGAGGACGACTGGACGCGGCTGGGTCAGGGCAGCGGCATCGGCCATCTGCTGGAATGCGGCGCGCAGGTCACGGGCGGCTACTTCGGCGACCCCGGCTACAAGGACGTGCCCGAGCCCTGGAACCTGGCGTTTCCCTATGCCGACGTGGACGCCGACGGCACGGCGGAGATCGGCAAGGTGGAAGGCACGGGCGGTTGCATCGACCTGCGCACCGTGAAAGAGCAGATGTTCTACGAGGTGCACGACCCGGCGCGCTACATCACGCCGGACGTGGTGGTGGATTTCACGACGGCGCGGCTGGAACAGGCGGCCCGGGACCGCGTCCGCGTGAGCGGCATTTCGGGGCACGCGCGCACGCCCACGCTCAAGGTCTCCATCGGCTGCACCGAAGGCCATATCGGCGAAGACATGTTTTTCTTTGCCGGCCCGGGCTGCCTGGAAAAGGCGCGGCTGGCCGAGGCCATTCTGCGCGAACGCCTGCGCATTGTCGGTCTGCAGGCCGAGGACCTGCGCATCGATTTCATCGGCGTGAACGCGGTGCACGGCGCGGCCTCGGCCGCCCTGCGCGAAGAACCGGCCGAGGTGGCGGTGCGCATCGCCGCGCGCTGCGCCAGCCGCGCCCAGGCCGAGAAGATCGGCCGGGAAGTGGACGGGATGGCGGTCTGCGGGCTGGCGTCCACCGGCAAGCGCGTGCCGCACCAGGACCGCACGCGCGAAGTCATCGGCCTGTGGTCCACGCTGGTGCCGCGCGAACGCGTGGCCTGCCGCGTGGAATTCGTCTAAGGAGACATCTCATGCGAGTAACGTTGCGTAGCGTGGCGCACACGCGCTGCGGCGACAAGGGCAATACCTCGAACATCGCGGTCATTGCCTACGAGCCGCAGTTCTATCCCCACATCAAGAACGCGCTCACGGTGCAGGCCATGCGCGCCATCTACAACGAGCAGGCCGTGCGCGGCGACATCACGCGCCACGAGGTGGACGGCCTGGGCGTGCTGAACTTCGTGCTGGATGGCGCGCTGGGCGGCGGCGTGTCGCGCAGCCTGGCCATCGACAATTACGGCAAGGCCCTGGCCAGCGCCGTGCTACGGTTGCAACTGGAGGTGCCGGACGATCTGGCGCCTTTGCTGCGAGGTCCCCAACCCACCAAGGAGGGTAGCGGATGTTCGAAGACCTGAAATCCCGCACCGTGCTGATCACAGGCGCGTACAGCGGACTGGGGCGCCACTTCGCCGGCGTGCTGGCGGGCGCGGGCGCGCGGGTGGCGCTATGCGGGCGCCGCACGGCGCTGGGCGAGGAAGCCGCCGCCGCCATCCGCGCGGCCGGCGGCCAGGCCTGCGCGATCGGCATGGACGTGACCCAGCCGGCCAGCGTGCAGGCGGCGTTCGACGCCGCGGCCGAGGCCCTGGGGCCGGTCAGCGTCGTCATCAACAATGCCGGCATCGCGGTATCGCGGCCCGCGCTGGAACTCAGCGAAGACGACTGGACCGGCCTGGTGGACGTGAACCTGAATGGCGCGTGGCGCGTGGCCCAGGCGGCCGCCCGGCATTTCATCGCCCACGGCACGCCGGGCGCCATCGTCAACATCGCGTCCATCCTGGGCCAGCGCGTGGCCTCGCACGTGGCGCCCTACGCGGCCGCCAAGGCGGGCCTGCTGCACCTGACGCGCGCCCTGGCCCTGGAATGGGCGCGCCACGGCATCCGCGTGAACGCGCTCGCCCCCGGCTACATCGCCACCGACCTCAACCGCGAATTCTTTGCCTCGCCGGCCGGCGAGGCGCTGATCAAGCGCGTTCCCCAGCGCCGGCTCGGCCAGCCCCAGGACCTGGACGGGCCACTGCTGTTGCTGGCGTCGGACGCCTCGGCGTTCATGACCGGCTCGGTCATCGACGTGGACGGCGGCCACCTGGCCAGTTCGCTATAACCCGCAACCCCGCATACCCGGGGCCGCGCGCCCCGACTAGGAGACGCCGCATGGATTTCTCGCTACCGCCCGAACTGGAAGACTACCGCCGCCGAGTGCGCGATTTGGTCGACCGGGAGCTGATCCCCCTGGAAGCCGACCGGGCCAACTACGACGACCACGAGAACATCGCCGAAGCCGCCCTGGAACGCGCCCGCGCCCGGGTGCGCGAAGCCGGCCTGTGGGCCCTGCAGATGCCGCGCGAACTCGGCGGCCAGGGCCTGCCCATGGTGGGACTGGCGGGCTGCTACGAGGAAATGAACCGGTCCATTTTCGGGCCGGTGTGCTTCAACGCGGCGGCGCCGGACGACGGCAATATGCGCGTGCTGGCGCAAGTTGCCCGTCCGGACCAGAAAGCGCGCTGGCTGCAGCCCATCGTCGACGGCAAGGTGCGCTCGTCGTTCATCATGACCGAGCCGCATCCCGGCAGCGGCTCGGATCCTTCCATGATGCGCACCACCGCCACGCTGAAGAACGGCAAGTGGGTCGTGAACGGGCGCAAGTGGTTCATCACCGGCGCGGGCGTGGCGCGGCATTTCATCCTCATCGCCCGCACCTCGGACGATGCGCGCAAGGGCCTCAGCGCGTTCCTGTTCGACGCCGACCAGCCGGGCTGGCGCATCGAGCGCCGCATCCCCATCATGGGCCCGGAGGAACACGGCGGCCACTGCGAACTGGTGTTCGACGGGCTGGAGATCCCCGACGAGAACCGGCTGATGGAAGTGGGCGACGGCCTCAAGCTCACGCAGATCCGCCTGGGGCCGGCGCGGCTGACCCACTGCATGCGCTGGCTGGGCCTGGCGCGCCGCGCCATGGCGGTTGCGGTGGACTACGTGGGCCAGCGCAGCAGCTTCGGGCAGAAGCTGGCCGAGCGCGAAGGCGTGCAATGGCTGCTGGGCGAAGCCGCCATGCAGATCGAGATCGGCCGCCTGCTGACCATGCGCGCCGCAGCCCGGCTGGACCAGGGCGACTACGCGCGCAAGGAGATCTCCATGGCCAAGATCGTGGTGTCGGAGACCCTGCAGAAGGTGGTGGACACGGCGCTCCAGCTCAACGGCGCGCGCGGCTACTCCAAGGACACGCCGCTGGAGTGGATCTACCGCTACGCGCGCCAGGCGCGGCTGGTGGACGGCGCTTCCGAGGTGCACAAGATGGTGCTGGCGCGCTATCTCATGGACGAGGGCGACGGCTACTGGCGCTGGGACGACGCGGACGCCCCGCGCAAGGCGCTGGTATGACGAGCCCCGCCCATGCATCCACGCCGCCGTGGCTGCCCGCGCTGGCGGCCTACCTGGGCGGCCAGGGCCTGGCGGACCCGGCCACGCTGACGCTGCGGCCGCTGTCCGGCGGGCAGTCCAACCCCACCTACCTGCTTGAAGACGCCGCCAGCCGGCGCGTACTGCGCAAGCAGCCGCCAGGCGAACTGCTGCCCTCGGCCCACGCGGTGGACCGCGAGTACCGCGTGATGTCGGCGCTGGCAGACAGCGCCGTGCCGGTGCCGCGCATGCTGCATTACTGCGCCGACCGCAGCATCGTCGGCACGCCGTTCTACCTGATGAGCTTTGCGGAAGGACGCGTCTTCATGGACCCGGCGCTGCCCGGCATGGCGGCGGCCGAACGCGCCGCCCTCTACGCCGAGGCAGGCCGGGTGCTGGCCGCGCTGCACGCCGTGGACCCGGCCGAGGCGGGGCTGTCGGACTATGGCCGCAGCGGCGACTACTTCGCGCGGCAGGTGGGTCGCTGGACCCGCCAGTACCGCGACACGCAGACCGAGTCCATCCCCGCCATGGACGCGCTCATAGCCTGGCTGCCGCGCCACCTGCCCGAGGACGACGGCCAGACCCGGCTGGTGCATGGCGACTACCGCATCGACAACCTGGTGTTCCACCCCACGGAGCCCCGCGCCATCGCGCTGCTCGATTGGGAATTGTCCACGCTGGGCCACCCGCTGGCGGACCTGGCCTACCACTGCATGTGCTGGCGCATCCCTCCCGCGCTGTGGCGTGGCATAGCGGGCCTGGACCTGGACGCGCTGGGCATCCCCGGCGAGGACGCCTTCGTCGCCGCCTATTGCCGCGAGCGCGGCATCGCGCCGCCGCCCAACTGGGATTTCTATCTGGCCTACAGCTTCTTCCGCATCGCCGCCATTCTGCAAGGCGTGTACGCGCGCGCCCGCGCCGGCAACGCCGCCGCCGAGGACGCCCTGGAAATGGGCGCGCGCGTGGCCCCGCTGGCCGAGCTGGGCTGGCAGGCCGCCTGCCGCGAATCCCGCCGCGCGCCGGCGGACCAGGAGACATCGCAATGATTGCCGACGCCGACGACCTGCCGCGCAACGCCGCCAACCACGTGCCCCTCTCGCCGCTGGGCTTCCTGGACTGGGCCGCCAGCGTATTCCCGGAACGTCCGGCGCTCGTGCACGGCGCAAGCTTCAGCCAGAGCTGGAGCGCCACGCGCGACCGCTGCCAGCACATGGCGGCCGCGCTGCGAAGCTGGGGCGTCGCGCGCGGCGACGTGGTGGCGGTGCTGGCGCCGAACACCCCCGCGCTGTACGAGGCCCATTTCGGCGTGCCCATGGCGGGCGCGGTGCTCAATGCGCTCAACACGCGGCTGGACGCGGCCACCTTGGCCTACATCCTGTCGCATGGCGGAGCCACCGTGCTGCTCTTCGACAGCGAATACAGCGCACAGGTGCGCGAAGTACTGGCCCTGCTCGACACGCCGCCGCGCACCGTACGCATCGAAGACCGCGAATTCGCGGGCGAACACGGCACGCTCGGCGATGCCGAGTACGAAGCCTGGCTCGCCGCCCAGCCGCCCGACACGGGCTGGGAGCGGCCCGCCGACGAATGGCAGAACATCTGCCTCAACTACACCTCGGGCACCACCGGCAACCCCAAGGGGGTGCTGTACCACCATCGCGGGGCATACCTCAATGCCATGGGCAACGTGCTGTCCTGCGGCATGCCGCCGCACGCGGTGTACCTGTGGACATTGCCCATGTTCCATTGCAACGGCTGGTGCTTCCCGTGGACGCTCGCGGCGCTGGCCGGCACCAGCGTATGCCTGCGGCGCGTGGAACCCGCCGCCATCTTCGAAGCCATCGAACGCCACCGCGTAGGCTTCTTCTGCGCCGCCCCGGTCGTGCTCACCATGCTGGTCAACGCCCCCGCCGCCGTCCGGCGGCGCGCCGCGCATCCCGTGCAGGCCATGACCGGCGGCGCCGCCCCGCCCGCCGCCATCATCGAAGCCATGGACGAACTGGGCATCGGCGTCACCCACCTCTACGGCCTCACCGAAACCTACGGACCGTCCATCAACTGCGCCTGGCACGAAGAATGGGACGCCCTGCCGCTGGCGCAGCGCGCCGCCCGCAAGGCCCGGATCGGCGTGCGCAAACTCAACGTGGAAGAGGTGCAGGTAGTGGACGCCGAGGGCCAGCCCGTGCCCGCCGACGGCGCCAGCCTGGGCGAAATCGTGCTGCGCGGCAACACCCTCATGAAGGGCTACCTGCATGACCCCGCCGCCACGGCCGAAGCCTTCGCCGGCGGCTGGTTCCATTCCGGCGACCTGGGCGTGGTGCATCCCGACGGCTATATCGAAATCAAGGACCGCGCCAAGGACATCATCATTTCCGGCGGCGAAAACATCTCCACCGTCGAAATCGAAAGCGTGCTGTACCGGCACCCCGACGTGCTGGAGGCGGCGGTAGTAGCCCGCCCCGACCCGACCTGGGGCGAAACGCCCTGCGCCTTCGTAGCGCTGAAGGATGGTGCCCGAAGCAGCGCCGACGATATCCTGGCGCACTGCCGCCAGCATCTCGCGCGATTCAAAGTGCCGCGCACCGTCGTCTTCGGACCGCTGCCCAAGACCGCCACCGGCAAGATACAGAAGTTCATGCTGCGGGAGCAGGCCAGGGAGTTGTGAAGTCGCGGAACCCGGGCGGGTTCTCACGCGGCACTCTTTAGACTTCTGCCAACAACGCTTCGGCAGTCGCGCAAGACTACGTCAGGTTCAATCCGCCATCGGAAAGCAGCACCTCGCCGGTCAGATAATCCGACGCGACAAGCATGGAGACCGCCTGGGCGATATCCTCCGGACTGGCCGCCCGGCGCATCGGCGCCTTGTCGCGCCACAACGCCTGGGCCTGCGTCCAATCGGCCGTCAACGGCGTATCCACCAGGCCAGGCGCCACCGCATTCACGCGGATATCCGGAGCCAGCGAAAGCGCGAGCAAGCGCGTCACGTGGTTGAGCGCCGCCTTGGTCGCCGCGTAAGGAATGGAAGCGCCCTTGGGCCGGATTCCGGCGTGCGAACTCACATTGACCACGCAAGCGGGCCGGCCCTGCGCGGCCGCCGCTTGCAACGCGGCCTGCGCCTCGGCCACCAGGCGAAACGGCGCAACGACGTTGACCTCATGCAATTCATGCCAGATGTCCGGTGTGGCGGCCGCCAGATCCGCGTGAGGAATGACCCGGCTGATACCCGCGTTATTGACCAGCACGTCCAGCCGCCCCCATGCCGCGACGGCCTCGCGGACCAGCCGGACCCTGTCGGCATCGTTCGCCAGATCCGCTTGCACATAGGTCGCCTCACCCAGCTCGCGTGCCAGGGCATGGCCGGCTTCAACCGAGCGCCGGGAATGCACGACTACCGCGTAGCCGTCCCGCGACAGACGACGGGCGATGGCCTCGCCTATGCCGGAGGTCGAACCCGTGACGAGTGCGACGGGACGCGCAGACTGAAGATTGGACATCGAAGAATCTCTTGAACAGGAGTACGCCGCATGCGGCGGCCGGACTACAAATTAACATCATCATGAAAGCCGCAATCCGACTTGCAACCATGCCGGGACCGCCGTGGTAGAGTCGGACGTCCTTCGTCGCCCCATCACGTTGCCCTGCGTCACTCCCGTGCCCTCCGGCATGGCGCACGTGACAAACCCCTTGCGGAGCGGAGCATGAACACCCAGACCCCGGCCATCACCCCGGCGCGTACCGCCGTGCTGATCATGCACTACCAAACCGACATCATGGACCTGTTCCCGTCGGTCGCCCCCGCCTTGCTGGCCAACACGCGGCAGTTATGCGACGCCGCCCGGCAAGCGGGCGTCAGCGTCTACTTCGCCAAGATCCACTTCAGCCCCGGGTATCCGGAAGTCAGCCCGCTGAACAAGAACGGGCAGGGCATCAAACAGCTCGGCCTTTTCGTCCACGACCGCGTCTGCCCGGAACTCGGCCGCCGCGAAGACGAGCCCATCATCATCGCCCACCGCGCCAGCGTGTTCTTCGGCACGGATCTGCAAGCGCGGCTTTCCGCGCAGGGCATCGACACGCTGATCATGGCCGGCGTCGCCTCCACCGGCGTCATGCTGTCATCGATCGCGCATGCCAGCGACGCAGACTACCGTCTCTTCACGGTCAAGGACTGCTGCTACGACCCGGACCCAGTCGTGCATGAGCGCCTGTTCGCCACCGCCTTCGAATCGCGCACCGCCGTGCTGTCGCTGGACCAGGCCCTGTCCTTGCTGGCCTAGCGGCCTGCCGGACGAATACCCTCCACCAACACCACGAGGCCCCGCCCACGCGTCGCATCATGTCCCTACCAACCCTTCCCGCCGAGCCCTACGCCCCGCGCCGCATGGCGTTCCTTGACCAATGGAACGAAGACGGCCTGGCCATCAAAGCCTATGCGATACAGTGCAATCCCGACCCAGGCGTGCCCATGCTCTCGCCGGACGTGGCGGCAGCCGCCCGCAAGACCGCGATGGCCGCACTGAAGCACCACGCCCGCGACGCGCGCGCCTCGGGCGTGGGTTTTTGCATCGTGCACGCCGGCGAAGAAGCCGTCTGGCTGCTGGTCGACTGGTGGATCTCTGGCGGCATCCTGTGCCAACAGATGTATTCCGCGCCGCTGGCGCAGCCCGAACGGTTCCAGCCCGTGCAGGGACCGTTCATCGCATGCGTGTGGGAACTGGAAGTGACCGCGCATGAGCGCGGCGCATGGATGCGCCACGTATTGCGCGAGGCACCCGATACCGACGCCTACTTGGCCGATGTACTGCCTGCGGGCAGTTATTGAACCAGACGCCGATCCGTCAACCTCACACGGCACATTCGTCCATGCAAAAGACCGAAGGCGCAACCTTCCTGATGGCGTACGACAAGGGCAGCTCCCACTTCAGCGATCTGCATTTTCACGACTGCACTTTCGACAACTGCGCTCTGTCCATGGTGAAAACGCCGCAGCGCATGTCGCGGGTGCAGAACGTGCGCATCTCAAAATGCCGCGCCGTCAACTCGATGATCCAGCCCTGCCTGTTCGAAGACGTGCTGATAGAGGATCTATCCACCAACCCCATCCTGCTGGTGTGGGCCTCGTTCTTTCGACGCGTCAAGTTCGCGGGCAAAATCGGCAAGCTCAACCTCAACCTGACACCCACGGCGTTCTGCACGGACGCGCGCATTCTTGAAGCCTTCGGGGCCGCGCGCGCCGCCTTCTACGCCGAAACGGATTGGGCCCTGGACATCAGCGAAGCCAAGCTGCTGGGCCTGCGTTGCGAAGGCGTGCCGCTGCACCTGATCCGGCGCGATCCGCACACGCAAGTCATCGTGGACAAGCAGGGGCGTTATCCCGGCTACCAGGCGCTGGGAGCGGATTTCGTCCAGGCGTTCCCGGGCGCCGCCAGCGTGCTGCATGGCTTTGACAAATCGCCCGACCGGTACATGCTGCTGACCGCCTCGCTGGCCGCGCCCAAAGCGCGCCGGGAAGAAGAAAAAGGCGCGATCGCAGAACTCAGGACCTTGGGGTTTGTGGAAGAAGGTTCGGCGTAGTCCAGCCAGGGTAGACTGACCGCCTGTCCATCCCTATCGAGTCCATCTCCATGCTAGTCAAAGCCCTGCGTGTCGGCCTGGGTCAAATCATCGTGCTGGGCGACGCTCTTACGCGTCCACGCCCGCAACAGCGCTCGGCGCAAGGCCAGGCCGCCGTCAACGCCGAAGCGGCCAAGCTGTCGCTCTACCAATTCCACGCCTGCCCGTTCTGCGTCAAGACGCGGCGCGCCATCCACAGACTGAACGCACCCATCGCGCTGCGCGACGCCAAGGGCGATCCCGCAGCGCGCGAACAGTTGCTGGCGGGCGGCGGCAAGGTCAAAGTGCCGTGCCTGCGCATCGACGACGCGCAAGGCACGCGTTGGATGTATGAGTCCAGCGACATCATCGCCTACCTCGAACAACGATTCGCCGGCGTGGCCTGAAGGAAGCTCATAGGCATGACCCGCCTGGCTCGCCTCCTCCTCATCGCCTTGGCCGCCGCAAGCCCGCTGGCCGGCTGCGATTCATCGTCATTGGAACCCGCGCCGCCCGGGTCAAAGCTCAACGCCGAAGCCATCGCCACGCGCGACACGCCGCCGGAACACCAGTTCAAGGGCATGCTGGCCGGCCAGCCCGTGCATCTGCTGGTGCATGAATGCAAGGTGTACAAGGTCGAGCCGGCCGAAGGCGAGAACGTAACGTGGACGCTGGTGCTGGAAGGCGACCCGTATCCGCTGCCGACCCGTTGCATCCACCAATCGTTGACCGAAAGCAAGGGCGTGGTGACTGCCTTTATCGGGCGGCAGGCGTTTGGGGCGGGCGGGTGTTGCACGGGTACGCCGGAATACCGGTCCAGGGATGGGATGAATTGGAAACCGCGTTAAGCGCCGGGTTCCATCGTCACCGGGAACATGCCCGCGAACACACTGATATCTAAAAATTCGCCCAAACTGATCCGGTCGATTGCCGAACAACGCAGGTACGATTGGGAGCGTATTGCCCGGCGCAGGCCATGACGCTGACGCTACCGTCCCAACGAAAGGCATCAAACTGCAATGTCGGCAGTCATGCCCACACCGCTATCGTTCATTTGTCTTTGCCTGGCCCACGCGTCGCGAATGAAGCTGCTGAAGCAGCGTTTTGAGGAAATAATGAATTTTTGGGTCCCTGTAATCTTCGGTACGTTCAAGCTTCTCGTGTTGGGCACGGGCATGTTTCTCGCCATCAAGTCTCACTACGATGGAGAAAAAAAGGAGAAGAAGGAGAAGGAGGAGGAGATAAAAGCCCGGTAGGGAAGACCTCGTGGAGACCTGCCCCGCATGAAAGGTGCCAGACCACAATTTCGGCAGTGATGGGCTGAGAAATTGTCGTCTGGCTCTTTTTTTCCCCGGGGCCATCGCCAGCGCCGGGGCGTAAAGGGCAAGCAGGCCAACGCAGGCAAGCGTGGGGAAAAGCGGCGTCGTTCCGGGTTCCCGTGTCCGAGGCGGGAAGGAACGGGGCATTGCAAGAGGCAGGGCCAGGCAATACCCCGGCGGGGAAAGGCTAGGGCATGATATCGCGGCGCCCCCCCCCCGCCCGCGCAAGCATCAGAACCGCCCGCGCAACGTCAGCATCATGTTGCGCGGCGCGCCGTAGTTGTTGCGGTTCTCGACATAGCCCGGATACTCGTAATACACCTTGTCGAACAGATTGTTCACGTTCAACGCCGCCGTCCAATTCGACGTCACGTCATACGCGACCCGCGCGTTCCACACGCTGTACGACGGCCGGCGCACCTTCGAGATGCTGTTGGTCAGCGCGCTCTGCCAATTCACGCCCGCACCCACGCTCAGGCGGTTCAACTGGCCGGGCAAGCGGTATTCGCTCCACAGGCGCAACAGGTGCCGCGGCGTTTCCTCGCTGAAAGTCTGGCCTTCGCGGTCCGGATCGCTCAGGTACTTGTTGCTGTTGAAGGTATAGCCCGCCGCCACTTGCAGGCCCCGCATCAGCTCGCCGCTCATCTCCGCCTCGAAGCCCTGGCTTCGAACCTTGCCCGCGGCGCGCGAGCAGTAGCCGCCGTTGCACACCGGCCCCGCCTCGTAGTCCTGCACCGCGCGGTTCTTCTGGTCGATGCGGTACAAAGCGAACGACGTGTTCAGTTTGCCGTCCATCAGCTCGCCCTTCACGCCCACTTCGTAGTTCGCGCCGACGATGGGCTTCAAGATGCTGCCGTCCAGCGTGGTGGCCGTTTGCGGCTCGAAGATATCCGCATAGCTGGCGTAGGCCGACCACTGCGGCGTCAGCGCGTAAACCAGCCCCACCATAGGCGTGAACTCCGCGCTGGCCTTGGCGGTACTGACATCGTCCCACGTCGCGGCCTGCGTGGTATAGCGGCTTTCAAACCAACTGAAACGCCCGCCCGACACCAGCGTCAGGTCCTCCGTCAGGCTGCTGCGCAACTGCGCATAGATGCCTTTCTGCACATGCGGTTCATAGCGTGACGTGCGCTGGGAATCTGGAAAGCTGTCCGGCTTGGGCACATGCGGATTGGGGTGGAACACGTCCAGCGGCAGATAGTTGGACGCGTACTCGATGCGATCCTTCGACGTCAGCCGCGACATACTCACGCCCACCGTCAGGTCCTGCGCCATGCCCAGCACCGTGAAGCGCCCGTTCACATTCGCATCAAAACCGATGTGCTCCGCCGACTTGTCGTAATTCCAGGCATTGCGCATCGGCCCCATCAAGGTCACCGGATCCACCGCGCCCGTCGCGTCCAGCGCCGAGGTCAGGCTCGTCTCCTTCACGTAGGTGGCCGCCACGTTCACGCGCCAATCGCTGTTGAAACGATGCGTCAAGTCCGCAAACACCTGCGTCTCGTCCCGGTCCCACTGGTTCCAGTCCGCACCCAGAAAGGTCGACCGCTTCAGCCCCAGCGAACTGCCGTCGCTATAACGCGGCAGCCCGCCGAAGAACGGCGTGGACCGCAGGCGCGACACCAGCACGCCCGCGCCCACCGTCGTGCTGGGCGACAGGTCGTAATCCAGCGCGAAGTACAGATTGGTGTTGCGCTCCTTCACCACGTCGATGAACGAACTCTTGGAATCCAGATCCAGCACCGCCCGCGCCCGCAGGCTGCCGTCCGCGTTCAAGGCCCCGCCCGCATCCAGCATACCGCCAACGTGATCCCACGAGCCCGCGCGCCCCTCCATCAACACCTGCGTCTCGGCGGTAGGGCGCTTGCGCACCAGGTTCACCGAGCCGCCCGGCTGCCCCGCGCCTTCGAACAGGCCCTGCGCGCCGCGGAACACCTCCACCCGGTCCAGATACGCCGTGCTGCCGGTGAAGCTATTGCCCACCGCATAGAAACTGCGCGACAGCGGCACGCCGTCGTACTGGATATTCGTGATCTTGAACCCGCGCGAATAGAAATTGCGCCCGCCGTCGGCCACCTCGCTGATTGTCACGCCCGTGGTGTTCTCCAAGACCTCGCTGATCGTCGACAGGTTCTGGTCATCCAACCGCTTGCGCGTCACCACCGTGACCGACTGCGGAATGTCCTTCAGCGCCTGCTCGGTCTTGCCGATGGTCGCCATGCTGGACCCGTAAGACTGCGTGCCCTCGGTCTGCGCATGATAGGCGCCCGTCACCAGCACCGGCGCCAGCGTGCTGGTGGCGGACGGCGGCTCGGCTTCCACACGGATACCGCCGTCCACATTCACCGCGCGATAGCCCGTGCCCGCCAACAGCGCACGCAAACCCTCCGCCACGCCATACTGGCCACTCAGGCCCGCGCTGCGCGCCCCGCTCAACTGCGCCGAGGAATACCCCAACGAAATCCCCGCCTGCCGCGCAAACGCGGCCAGCGCGTCATTCAACGGCCCCGGCGCAATCGCGTACACGCGGGCAGATTCGGACTGCGCCGCCGTGGCCGGCGCGGCCTGGGCGTAGGAAGGCGACGGCGCCGACAAGGAGGCCAAGGCCGCCGCCAACGGCAGCAGCACGGCAAAGAAGGGATGGGGGCAAGCGCGCAAGCAAGCCCGCGCGCCGGACGACGGCGTCGCGGCCCGGAGACGATGGGTCTTCACGAAAGAGATACTCCAATGAGGGTCGGTCGGTGCTGCGCAGTGCGCACTGCTACAACCGGTATGACGAACGAATTCGCCCATCCCCTCAGATTTTTTTGTTGCCGGGCCGCCCCAAAACAAAAAGCGCCCCCTCGGGGGGGCAGCAAGCCGCAGGCGCAGCGTGGGGGCATTTTTTGTTTGTTCAGCCCCGTGCCCGTTCCGGCGCCCGTGCGCGTGCCCGAACCCGCGTCACCCGCCCGCCCCACCACAAGCGTCCCGCCCGCGGCTCTACCGGCAGAATCTGACGCAGCAGCGCCAGCACCTTGCGCGTATCGTCCAACTGGAACACCCCCGACACCGGCAACCGCGCCACCGCCGGATCGCACTCGATCGCCCCGTGATAGCGCGACAGCTCCTGCAAGAAGGCGTCCAGCGGCATATCGCGCACCGACAAAGCTCCCTCGACCCAGGCCCCGCCATCCATCACGCGCCCCTCCACCGGCGCCAGCGCCCGCACGCCTTGCGGCGTCATCCGCGCAGACTCCCCGGCCCGCAACGTCGCGCCCGCCGCCTCGCCCGCGCCATCGCGCGGCAGCAACGCCACCGCGCCTTCATCCACCGCCACCTCGCTGCCGTCGTCCCACTGCCGCACCCGATACCGCGTGCCCAGCGCCTGCGCCCGCCCGTCGCGTGTCTCCACGAACAGCGGCCGCGACAGCGGGTCATGCCCCGAGATCACATACACCTCGCCCGCCAGCAAACGAATGCGCCGCACCGGCCCGCCATAATCGATATCGACCGCCGTCTCCGTATTCAGCACCAGCGTGCCGCCATCCGGCAGCGTGACGCGGCGGCGCTCGCCCCGCGACGTAGACACATCGGCCAGCGCCTGCCGAACCACCGGCACATCCCCCGCCCGCCACGCCACCCAACCGCCCGCCGCCAACGCACCCAGCGACATCAAGGCCTTGCGGCGCGACCGCCGCACCTGCGCCGCCTCCGTCTGCCGCAGAATCCGCGCCGCCGCCTCGCCCGGCATCTCCGCCGCCGGCCGCTGCAAACGCGCGCCCAGCGCCTGCAAGCGCTCCCACACCAACGCATGCGCCGGCCGCGCCCGCAGCCAGGCATCGAACGCCTGCCACGCCGACGCGTCCGCCGTGTTGTATTGCAGCTTGATGCGCCAACGGATCGCCTCGTCCAACACCGCCCGATCCGCCGCGCCCTCCGCGCCGTTCTCCGCACGGGCGCCTAGCGCCCCGGGCGACACGCCCGCCCGATCAAACCCCATAGACCAGCCGATAGCAGTGCTGCAACGCCTGCGCCAGATAACGCTCCACCGTCGCCACCGACTTTCCCACCTGCCGCGCAATCTGCGGGCACGTATGTCCCTCCATCTGCGCCAACAGAAACACCTCGCGCACCTCCGGCTTCAACCGGCCCAGCATCTGCGCCACCTGCTCCAGCGACTCCAGAATCAACAGCCGCGATTCTTCTGACGGCCAATGGCTCTGCGGATAAGTCTGCAACACCGCCAGATAACTGCGCTCGATCTCCAACCGCCGCCAATGGTCCACCAGCAAGCGGTTCGCGATGGTGCGCAGGTAGGCCCGCGGCTCGCGCAACGCGGTGTCAGAGGGGGAGGTGGAGTTTGCCGACAGCAGGCGCACGAACGTGTCCTGCGCCAGATCCGCCGCGCGATGCGCATCGCCCAGCTTCAGCCGCAGCCAGCCGTGCAGCCAGGAATGATGGTCGCGGTACAGCGTCGCGATGCCGGCGTCGGGACTGGCGCTAGGGGTAGCTGGCATGGGGATATGTTGTGAATGGGAATTGTTCCCATTATATCCAGACGAATACCGGCCCGCGCCTGGTGTTCGTCCCCATGCCCGCCGGCACGGGCGGGTCTTTGTCGTTGGGCGGGCGCCTACTGCAACGACGCTGGCGCGTCATGCAACACGCCACAAGGGTCCGCGTCCGCGCCGCAAGCCCGCGCCTGCTCCAGCATGGCGTCCGCCAAGGTCCCCAAGTGATCGCACAAGCCTTCCACCCCGCCCATCAACGCCGCCACCGTCCACGCGTCTAGCGGCTGCCCGCCCGTTGCGTCGGGCTCGGACGCGCTGTTGCCCACCATGCGGGCCATGGCCGCGATGGCGTAGCGGGCTCGGTCGATTTGGTAGAGAGGGGAAAGCGGGACCAGGCCGTGCTCGGGATCGGAGTCGACGGACCAGGGGTTTTGGGTGAGGGGGTGGGATTGCATGACAGGCTCCAAAGACAAGTTAGGCCTGCTCCCCACTTCCAAATGGGGTGGGCGGGCACGAGGCAAGGTTGGAAGACCGGCGTCTTTGGAAACCGGCGTGCGCGAACGCACCCTCGCCAAGGCCCGCCCATAGGGACGTGCAAAGGCGTTCGGACGTGAAAATGCCGCCAGAGCGGCGGCTGTCCGCCAAAGACACTACCGGCTTCCAAACCGGGCTACCGTTGTGGGGTAGTGGGGGGAGTATACGGCGATGGCGGAGCCCTAGGGGCCAAGGGAGACAATTTGGCGACAGTTGGTGCCGAATGCTCATTAAGGCTAGGTCTGCTATCGACCCAAAACGGACTTTTGAGCAGCCGACGCAGATTTCTGATTCCAGCAAATCGGTAGCTGGCGACGATGTTCATCGAACGTACGGAAGGAAGAGTAGATAAAGAGCTTCCATTGATCAACAGCAAGCATATCTACCCTGCGAATCGTGGGTAGCCGCATACCAAAGCGTCGATCGCTTTCACAGCCCCAATCGGATCCTGCGAAATGCCGCCATAATACAGGCCGTGCGCGCCGTAAGAGCCACATAGAGGAGAGGCCTAAATGGCAATCGATTTCGACGAGTTCACTCGAGGCTTGGGACTCGACAAATACCCGTTTTCAGTGTTCACCGCGGAGGAGGAGAAAGATTTCCTTCGTGTAGCATTTGTCCGTCCTTTGGCCTATTCACCAGCGATTCAGGCAGCGAGAGAGGGTAAGAATATCTTCCTCTATGGCGAGCGTGGGACTGGCAAGACCGCACTCTTATTCGAGCTTATGCGCGAGCGTTCAAAGAATGCCAAGGTCGTTCAAGTCTCTGACTTCGCCGAGCTACCGAAGGTCCCAGAGCGAGCTGACGTCTATGGCCTGTACGTCTCTACCCTCGCCGACATTATTTTCAAGAAACTCCTCCCGCAGATGTCAAATCTCATGTTTGACAGGCCGAGATTGGACCGAGACGACAAAGTTCTTATCTCCTATTTGCTGAAGAATCACACGACGACCCTGTCCCGTGCAGCGCTCCAAGAGGATCTACGCCGAATTCAGCACGGCCGTTTTAAGCGCGGAGCTACGTGGGTGTTCAATCTGTTCCGTGGCGTTGCCAACCAAGCGGCTAGCACGGGCGTCGACATTGTTAGCCAGACCATTCGTCAGTCGCTCGGGCTGCCTGAGTCACCCGCAGATGAGGCTAAAGGCGCCAAAGACTACTTCGAGCGGATTGACCTTCAAGTCGACTCGAGCTTCGACGAAGGCAAGGCAAACTTGCTTTTGCTGAAGAGAACCGTGACCCTCTGTCACAAGCTAGGTTTGGCGCCTATTACCCTTGTGCTTGATCGCATTGACGAGGATCCTAGGCTGCGCAACGATTCGGCCGTCATTGCAGACTTCTTGCGACCATTTTTGGTGGAAAACGAAATCTTTTACGGAAGCGACTTACAGTTTATCTACTCCATATGGAGTATTCCGTTTCAGAACGTGAAGTCGGACTTTCGCTCCAACAAATTCTGTGTTGAACAAGTTCAATGGCGTGACCATGAGCTCATCGATGTGCTCGACAAGAGGCTCGAGCAACACTCGCAAAGCAAGGTCTCTTCGTACACCCAACTGCTCGGTGACCCGGCCTTTTTCACGGCCAATGTGCTACCACTCGCGAACGCCAATCCGCGTGACTTGTGGCAGCTCATGAACCACGTGCTTAGGGAGCAGTATCAGCTCGACTCGACTGTCCGCAAAGTGTCGACAACCGCAATGCGGGCCGGGATGAACTCGTTCGTCAAGGGGTTTAGCTACTACGAATACTACCCGCGCAAGATCGAAGCGCGAGCCAATAGCCTTGATGTTTACTCCTACATAGCTCACCTTCGGAAGTTGTCGGAAAACCGGTTCACAATCAGTAGCCTTACTAACGCAGCGGGAACCGGGAGCTCCACAAGCAACTATGTGGTCGGCATGGAAGGGATTGGGCTCATTCGCAAGTGTGAGGAGAAGGGACCTAACGGTGCGACACTCTACGAGGTGAAAGATCCAAAGGTGAGGTTTGCGATCGAAAACCGGATCGATATCCGGCGGGATGCTTAACTCGTGGGGCCACGGCGCTGGACGGGACCGCGCAAACCGTAATTCCGTCGCTGCACTACCCCTAGGAACACCGCCACTCGACCGCCCAGTTCATCTAGGAACGCTCGTTCCCACGGTAGCTTAAACGGCTGCTTCTGGCCGTGAGCCCGTGAGCCGTCCTTGTGGAAAGGCCGAGGACGACCCGTTTGCTGAAGTCTCGGGCAAACAGGACGCCTCTCCTCGAATCAGAACGAACTATCATTGGCAATAGTTCAATCGCAGAGCGAGGCATCGTGAGAATTAGCCGAGTCGTAATTCGAAACTTTAGGGCTTTCCAGCACCTTGACGTATCTTTGAATCAAAATATCACTTGCGTCATCGGGGAAAATAACACTGGTAAGTCAGCATTTCTCCACGCGATTCGACTTTGCGTCGATGCAAACCTTTCTTCGGTATATCGCAGCTTATCACTGCGGGACATTGCCGCCTGCGTTGATATTGGCATCCCTACCCAAGTACTAATTGGCCTGGAGATTACCGATTACGGAGGAAAGGTAAACGAGGAAGCTCTCGCGGGAGCTTGGAGCATCGAACCAAATCGAGCGCGCCTAATTTTTCGCTTCCGACCCAGACCGAGTATTCGAGAACGACTGGCGGTGGCAGACCCATCCCTCGGAAAACTGGTGCTTTCCGACTATCAATGGGAGTTGCAGGGAGGCGGTGACGCCGCGATAGACCTCGCACATATTGCTTGGGATGACGACGTTGGTTTTGGGATTAGGTTCTCTGACCTTCAGGCTTTTCAAGTGGTATTTCTTCCTGCGCTCAGAGATGTCGAGAATGACCTGCGCCATCCTCGGACATCTCCATTCGTGAAGCTAGTTGAGGCATCTAGCATCACAGATTCGGAAAAGAAGATGCTCGTCGCGGCGTTAGAGAAGGCGAATGGCGCGATATCGTCGTCGGCCCCAATCAAGAGTCTTGCCCGTGCCATAGACAAGTCGTTCAATGAGGTTGCGGGCCCCGCGTTTGAGATGACGATCGACGTTGGATTGGCAGAGCCCACATTCCAATCAGTGGTCAGAGCTCTCCGACTTCTTCTTTCTGATGACGCCGTTACCGACGTAGATCCTAGTTCTAATGGTCTTGGGGTCAACAATGTTCTCTACATCGCGATTCTTATTGAGTACTTTAAGCGGCGACTGCACCAGGAGAATTCCGCAGGGCAACTTATATTGTTTGAAGAGCCGGAAGCTCACCTACATCCTCAGTTGCAACTCTCCCTTTACGCCGCGTTGGAGATGCTTCCCTTTCAGTCTATCCTCACCACGCATAGCACCCACATCACCGCACAGGCAGGTCTAAACAAGTTTGTTACATTGACGAACGTTGGAACGGGATGCTCTCATTCGTCAGTACCGTCCGCCTGCAACGATCTTTCTGCTGACGATATTGCTGACTTAGAACGTTATTTGGACGCGACCAAGTCGGCCTTACTCTTTGCAAGAAAGGTCATACTGGTGGAGGGACCGGCTGAACTGCTGCTCATCCCCGCCCTAGTGAAGGAGGTACTTGGTCGCGACCTAGACCGTGAGGGCATTACCGTAGTGCCCATTTACGGAGTTCACTTCGACGTTTACGCAAAACTGTTCTCAAAATCTGGGCTGCCAAAGAAGTGCGCAATCATTGCTGATGGCGACCTTACCCCTTCTGACGCTTCCGAATCGGACCTCGACCAAGAGGACGCACCATTCCAAAAACCAGACCTCGCCCAACTCGAAAATGATTTCGTCAGGGTGTTCTCGAACGCCACGACGTTCGAACGGGCCGTCACGATGCGAGGAAATATTGAGATGTTCGAGATGGCCGCGAAATCCCTAGGTGCCGTTTCGGTGGCGAGGCAACTGAGAATTTGGCGCGAGGAGTGGGTACTGCTCGACCCTCGAAGTGACGAGGCTAAGAAGATTGCCGAGAAATGCCGGCACAAGGTGCTCAGTACCGCAAAGCGCTACGGGAAAGCGCGTTTCGCTCAAGTTGCTGCGCGCAACATCGCATCGGCGACCTCTATACCTCCGTATATCCGACGCGCTGTCGACTGGTTGTCCGAAGAATGAAACTGACAGAGGAACAGCGCAAGGCCGTCGAGTGTGAGAGCTCGGTGTTCCTCACCGCCTGTCCAGGCTCAGGAAAGACCAGAGTAATTACTGCGAAACTTGGGCGCTGCCTCGAGCAGGTCGAGTCCTCGCCACGAGGCGTTGCCTGCATCACGTACACCAATGCCGCAGTCCACGAGATCGAAGCTCGTGTGAGGCGGTCTTTGAGCGTGCGTGAGGCTTGGGCACTTGATATTTCGACCATTCACTCCTTCTGTCTCAACAATATCTTTCGACCGTACTCGCACCGGCTACCTCATTTTCAACAAGGATTCAAGGTCATCGGGCAAGACAGCGAGGAGTTCGAAGAGCTTGTCGCGGAGACGCGATCGGCATTCAAAAAAAGCGTTATCGCTCGCGATATTGATGATTTCAGTCAACTCCGACGTGGCACCAAGAATATTGTCGCCGGTGCCCCCATCGCGTCCGGCAGTATTAGTACGGAGGAAGCAATCTATTTTTGGCAGCTGATGTACGAACGTCAACAAGTCGACTTCGCGAGTTTACTATTTTTTTCCCTGAGACTTTGCCTGGTTTACCCCGAAATCTGCGACCATCTTTCGGCCCGCTTTGCTTGGATTTTGGTGGACGAGTTTCAAGATACAACGGACCTGCAGGTTGCGATCTTTAAAGAGATTCACAAGCGGAGTAACACCAAGTTCTTCCTCGTTGGAGATCTTTGCCAGTCCATATTCGGCTTTGCGGGTGCCGCACCGGCTCAGGCGGAGAGTTTTGCCAAGCACATTGGAGCGCAGCGCGGACTCGAGCTATCAGCAAACTTCCGTTCTGCCCCAGCGATCATTGCTGATGGAAACCGCATTTTTCCGAGGGCTATCCCCATGAGACCGGAGGGCTCATACAAGGAACTCGCTCTTCCGACGGAACTGATCATCGGCAATGATCCGACCCACGCGGTGACTGACTTCTTTCTGCCGCGGATTGCAGAGCTTGGCGTCACTCTTGGCGAGTCAGCTGTTTTGGCCAGCTCGTGGTTCAAGTTGATTCCAATTGCCAAAGAGCTCCGAGCTCGGGGCGTCCCGGTTGTCGGGCCAGGCGCTCGGCCCTACAGACGACAGAGGCTCTTCGCGACGGTCGCGGAGAGGATCTGTGGGCACCTTTGCGAACCAGATTTCGAAGCGCTGGTTGGCGTCGAACGGTCAATTTACGATTTGGTGTTGGAGACCTCTAACCGCCCGCCTCAGCGAATCTTGACATATGAAGGTCGGAGGCTGATCTACGAGATTCTGGCTGACGCGGCGAATGCTCGAGACCATTCCTCTGGAGGCATGGAGTTCCTTTATTCTCTTGCTGCGCGTGCTTCCGAACGGCTCTTGGCCAACAGCTACATTCGCGCGCCGGAGGCTGAGATGATTTTGGAGTCTGTGGCGGAGATGGAGCGTGATATTCAAAAGAACAAGATTGCTCCGGAATCGCTCTCCATTGAGGATATGGGAATTCTCGCAAGGCCCAAGCGTGCGGTTAAGCTCTTGACCTTTCACGCAGCCAAAGGCAGGGAGTTCGGGGCAGTAGCCATGGTTGACCTGAATGAGGGGAGCATTCCGTTCTACCAGCTCAAAACGGAGGAGGAACTTGCTGAGGCTCAGCGTCTGTTTTATGTGGGGCTAACTCGTGCTCAGAAGTATCTGCTGTATGCCCCAGACACGCGTGACTACAGGAACCGACCAAGTCGGTTTGTTAGCGCCGGCTTTTTGGAAAAGATCTGATGTCCCCCCTTTCTCTTGAATAGTTAGAATGCGAAGCCATGTCGGAGCAGCTGACGGGAGTGTCAGTATTTTTGTGTTTAAGGCGTTAATAACCTGACCGTTGTTTGGGTCAAGCTTGTTGATGCTATCTCAGCGATACGGGTCGGTGAAGCGTTCGGCATAAATGACGGCGAACTGGTTCATGGCAGCCTTCCAGTCGTGAGTGGCGCTGCCCCAGGTCCCAGTGATATTGCGCAGGACCAGCCACAGCAGCTTGGTGGCGGCCTCGTCGCTGGGGAAGTGTCCCCGCGTCTTTACCGCCCGACGCAACTGCGCGTTGATGCTCTCGATGGCATTGGTCGTGTAAATCACTTTGC
>Ga0222420_100121_pt1 | contig 144646 bp, 128 predicted proteins | sample 3A2ome_FD_182470 | JGI IMG/M metagenome (GOLD analysis project Ga0222420, IMG submission 182470) | Enriched microbial communities from leaf-cutter ant dump, University of Wisconsin, Madison, United States - 3A200A (version 2) | ecosystem: Environmental > Terrestrial > Nest > Insects nest > Nest... | reverse complement strand
TCTGCATGGAAAGCATCGAACAGCGCGTCAAGAAGATCGTCGCTGAACAACTTGGCGTCAACGAAGCCGAGATCAAGAACGAATCCTCCTTCCTTGACGACCTCGGTGCCGATTCGCTCGACATGGTTGAACTGGTCATGGCGCTCGAAGACGAATTCGAGACCGAGATCCCCGACGAAGAGGCCGAAAAGATCACCACCGTGCAGCAAGCGGTTGATTACATCAATTCGCACGGTAAGCAGTAAGCTCACCTGTATTCACCCGGACGCCACGCCGCCCCTGCGGATGCGGCCGGGAACGGGGGCGGTTTCAGGAGCGCCGTGCGGTCCGTGCGCGGAAACATCTACTCGATGTTTCCGCGGCCGGACGGGCCGCATGGGCGGCGCATCCGAAAACCGCCTTTCTTTTGTCTGTTTTAGGAGTCCTCCGTGAAGCGACGAGTCGTCATCACCGGCCTGGGTATCGTATCGCCCGTGGGCAACGACATCTCCAGCGCCTGGGACAATATCGTCAACGGACGTTCCGGCATCGGCCGCATCACCCGTTTCGACCCTTCGGCCATCACCACGCACATCGCGGGCGAGGTCAAGGATTTCGACGTCACCCAGTACATGCCTGCCAAAGAAGCCCGCCAGATGGATACGTTCATCCATTACGGCATGGCGGCCGGCATCCAGGCCTGGCAAGACAGCGGGCTCGAAGTCACCGAGGCCAATGCCGAGCGCATCGGCGTCATCGTCGGTTCGGGCATCGGCGGCCTGCCCCGCATCGAAGACACCCAGACCGACCTGCTGGCCAAGGGCCCGCGGCGCATCTCGCCCTTTTTCGTGCCGGGCTCGCTGATCAACCTGATCTCGGGCCAGCTGTCCATCCGCTTCGGCATGAAGGGCCCCAGTTACGCGGTCGTGTCGGCCTGCACCACCGGCCTGCATTGCATCGGCGACGCCGCTCGCCTGATCGAATACGGCGATGCCGACATCATGCTGGCTGGCGGCGCGGAATCCACCGTGTCGCCGCTGGGCATTGGCGGTTTTGCCGCCATGCGGGCGCTGTCCACGCGCAACGACGACCCCACCACCGCATCGCGCCCCTGGGACCGCGACCGCGACGGCTTCGTGCTGGGCGAGGGCGCGGGCGTGCTCGTGCTCGAAGAATACGAACACGCCAAGAAGCGCGGCGCGCGCATCTACGGCGAATTCGTGGGCTACGGCATGAGCTCCGACGCGCACCACATTACCGCGCCCGACAAAGACGGTCCGCGCCGCGGCGTGCTCAATGCCCTGCGCAACGGTGGCATCAACCTCGACGAGGTCGACTACGTCAATGCGCACGGCACGTCCACGCCGCTGGGCGACAAGAACGAGTCCGACGCGCTGAAGCTGGCGTTTGGCGATCACGCCAAGAAGCTGGTGGTCAACTCCACCAAGTCCATGACCGGCCACTTGTTGGGCGCGGCCGGCGGCATCGAGGCAGTGTTCACCACCCTGGCCCTGTACAACCAGAAGTCGCCACCCACGATCAACATCTTCAACCAGGATCCCGAATGCGACCTGGACTACTGCGCCAACGAGGCGCGTGACATGAAGATCAACGTGGCGATTTCCAACTCCTTCGGTTTTGGCGGCACCAACGGCTCGATGGCCGTTCGCCGGATCTGATTTGGACGACCGCCGGGATCTCGGCCGCCGCGCGCTCTGCGTGCCGGTGCGCCGCCCGAGCCACCTGGCGCTGGTGGGCCGCGCGGCCGTTGCCAGCGCCGCTGCCTGCGCGGCTGTCGCGGCAGGGTGGCAGGCCGGGCCGTCGGGCCTGGCCGTCCTGGCGGGGGTGGCAGGGGGCGTCGCCAGCCTGCGGCACGCGCTGCGCCGCCGCCGTGCGGCCGGCCATGGGCCGGTCCGGGCGATCCGGGCCGTGCCGGGCAGCCGCCGGTGGCAGGTCCGGGTAGGGCCCCGCTGGCATGCAGCCACGTTACGAGACGCCCGGCGCGGCGCCTGCTGGCTCGAATTACGATTACAGCCCGATCCCGCCGCAGGGCGGACGGTTACAAATTTGCGGGTCGCCGTATGGCGGCCCGCTGTGTCCCCGGCCCGCTGGCGCCGGCTCTGCCTGCTGGCAGGGGCGGCGCAGCGCCTGGACACGCCTGCTCCGAGGCCCGCATGAGCGAGCGCGACATCGACGCCGAGCTGGTCGCCCGCGTGCAGCGCGGCGACAAAAAGGCATTCGACCTGCTGGTGCTCAAGTACCAGCGCAAGATCCTGCGCCTGCTGGGGCGCATGATCCGCGACCCGGCCGAAATCGAGGATGTCGCGCAGGAAGCCTTCATCAAGGCCTACCGGGCGCTGCCCCAATTCCGGGGCGAAAGCGCCTTTTACACCTGGCTGTACCGTATCGCGGTCAACACAGCGCGCAACTGGCTGGCCTCGGCCGGACGCCGCCCCAGCGCGCCGAACGCCATCGAGACCGAAGATGGTGAAACTTTTAACGAAACAGACAACCTAACCGATATCAGCACGCCGGAATCCATGGTGGCCAGCCGCGAGATCGCCGAAACGGTCAACGCGGTCATCGAGGAATTGCCCGAAGAGCTCCGGACCGCTATCGTGCTGCGTGAAATCGAAGGTATGAGTTACGAAGACATCGCCCAGAGCATGGGTTGCCCGATTGGTACCGTGCGTTCGCGCATTTTCCGTGCGCGCGAAGCTATTGCCACCCGGTTGCGTCCCCTGCTGGACACCGATGCCGAGCGTCGTTGGTAAGGAGCGGCAGTCATGCAATCAACAGTCAAATCCTCGGCAGATACCGATATATCCCTTGAAGAATCGATATCGGCCTGGATGGACGGCGAAGCGTCCGAAGATATTTTTCCCGATCTCGCCACTGTGCAAGGCCGCCGGACCTGGGACACCTACCACCTCATTGGCGATGCGCTGCGCAACACCGACCTGGCCGTCAGCCCCAGCGCCAGCTTCCACGCGCGCCTGTCGCGCGCCCTGGACGCCGAGCTGCCCATCGTGGCTCCGCAGCGCCGCCGTTCGCCGCTGCGCATGGGCCTGTCCGGCCTGGCCGTGGCCGCGGCCGTAGCCACGGTGGCCTGGGTGGCGCAGCCGTACATCATGGGCGGCTCCAGCCGTCCCGCCGAAACCCGCGTGCTGGCCGACGCTTCGCCCGCCGAAACGCCGGGGCTGCGCGATTACCTCGAGGCCCATCGCCAGATGGCGGGTCCCAGCGCGGTGCGCCAGGTCTCGTTCGATGCCGGAGCCGGACGTTGATCGCACAGCTGCAGCAGTTCTGTCGACCGGTGCTGGGCCGCCACCCGTGGGGCCGCCGGCCCGCGCATGGGGCCGGATGGGCTCTCACCGCCGTGTTCCTGATGGTCTTCGCGGCCGCCCACGAGGCCGCCCGAGCCGCCGAGCCCGCTCCGGGCGGGTCTATCCAGCTGCTTTACGACATCCAGCAGGCCGCCCGAAAGCAAGACTACGCCGGCGTTTTCCTGTATCAGCAGGGCGAAGTCATCCAATCGTCGCGCCTGGTGCATGTCATCGATGGCACGGGCGAGCGCGAGCGCCTGGAAATCCTCGACGGGCAGCCGCGCGAATACCTGCGCCACAACGATGAAATCCAGTGCCTCATCCCCGAACGCAAGACCGTGCTGATGGAGCCGCGCCGCGGCGACCGCTTCCCGGGCCTGTTGCTGGGCAATCCCACTGACCTGGCGCAACACTACGACATCCGGGCCGAAGATAAGCTGCACCGGGTGGCCGATCGCCAGTGCCGCGTCATCACCATCGCGCCGCGCGACGGCCTGCGCTACGGCTACCGCCTGTGCGCCGACGTCGATACCAATCTGCTGCTCAAGGCCCAGACCATCGACGCCGAACAGGGCGTGGTCGAGCAGGTCTCGTTCACCTCCATCCGCGTGGGCGGCAAGGTCGATTCTTCCGAATTGTCTTCCCGCTGGAGCACCCGCGACTGGAAAGTGCTGCAGCCGCGCATCGAGCCCACCGACCTGGCCGCCCAGGGCTGGCGCATTCCCGCGCCCAAGGGCTTCGTGGCCGTCATGCAGGTCAAGCGCTCCATGGGGCACAGCAACGTGAACCAACTGGTGCTGTCCGACGGGCTTGCGGCCATTTCGGTCTTCATCGAGCCGTACGATACCGGGCACGGCCATCCGTTGTCGCCGGGCGCCGCGCGCCGCGGCGCCATCAATATCTATGGCACGCGAATTGCCGACTTCTGGCTGACCGCCCTGGGCGAAGTGCCAGCCGCCACGCTCGAGCAGCTGGCCACTTCCACCGAATACGTGCCAGCCTCGTCTCAATAACAAAAAGCCTGCAAAAAGGCTTGGGGAATTTTCGGAGTTCTCTCATGCAAACGCTTTCAGTGTCGACTCTCTTTTTCCGGCGCTTTTTCCTGGCCCTGCTGGCCAGCATCATGCTGGCGGGGGCCTATGGGCCCGCGCAAGCCCAGACTTCACCCCCGCCCACGGTGGCGCTGCCCGATTTCAGCAGCATCATTGCCAAGGCCGATCCGGCCGTGGTCAATATCCGTACCACCGCCACCGTGCCGGTCCGTTCGCCCGCCGGCGGCAATGATCCCTACGAGCTGTTCCGCTGGTTCTTCGGGCCCGATTTCCAGCCGCCCGGCATGCCGCAACCGCAACCGCAGCAGCCGCAGCCGCGCCAGGCCCCCGAAGAGCGCAAGGTGCCGCGCGGGGTGGGGTCCGGCTTCTTCATTTCTGATGACGGCTACATCCTGACCAACAACCACGTGGTCTCCGACGCGGCCGACATCTACGTCACCCTGACCGATGGCCGCGAGTTCAAGGCCAAGGTCATCGGCACCGACGAGCGCACCGATGTGGCGCTGATCAAGATCGAGGCCAAGAACATGGTGGCCCTGCCCATCGGCGACCCCAAGCAGCTCAAGAAAGGGCAGTGGGTGCTGGCCATCGGCTCGCCGTTTGGCCTGGATTCCACCGCCACGTCCGGCATCGTCAGCGCCATCGGGCGCGATACCGGCGAATACCTGCCGTTCATCCAGACCGACGTGGCCGTCAACCCCGGCAACTCGGGCGGTCCCCTGCTCAACCTGAGCGGTGAAGTGGTCGGCATCAACTCGCAGATCATTTCGCGCAGCGGCGGCTTCATGGGCATCTCGCTGGCCATTCCCATCGACGAAGCCATGCGCGTGGCCGATCAACTGCGCGCCAGCGGCAAGGTCACCCGCGGCCGCATCGGCGTACAGATCAGCGAAGTGGGCAAAGACGTAGCCGAGGCCATCGGCCTGCCCAAGGCCGAAGGCGCGCTGGTGAGCAACGTCGAATCCGACGGTCCGGCCGATGACGCCGGCGTCAAGCCGGGCGACGTGATCACCTCGTTCCATGGCGAGTCCATCAAGCGCTGGTCCGACCTGCCCCGCATCGTCGGCGAAACCAAGCCGGGCACCCGCACCGAAATGGAAGTGTGGCGCCGCGGCAAGACGGTGACTCTGTCGGTCAAGGTGGGCGAGCTCGCCAACACCACGGCGGCCTCGTCCGACAACGCCCCGGTCGAACCCGAGCACGCCGGCAATGCGCTGGGCCTGCGCGTGGTCGACGTGCCTGCCGATGTCCAGCGCAAGCTGGGCATCAAGGGCGGCGTACAGGTGCGCGCCGCCAACGGCGCAGCGGGCGCGGCCGGCCTGCAGCCGGGCGACATCGTGCTGGCGGTGAACAACACCGACGTGACCGGCGCCGAGCAGTTCAACAAGCTGGTGGGCAAGCTGCCCAAGGGCAAGGCGGCGGGCCTGCTGGTACGCCGTGGCGACCAGACCCAATGGGTGGCGGTCGAGCCTGAGAAGTAGGGCCACCCCGCGAAGCGCCGCGCTTTGCCCTAAAAGGGGCGATGCCGGCGCACCGGCGGAGCCGGATCCGCGGCGTCGCCGGTGTGGGGGCTGCTTACGGCTCGGGAGTTTTCCCTGGTATGCCAGGTGTCAGGCTCCGCAAGGTGCCTGACATCGTCAAACCATGGCGACAGTTGCTGCTTACAGCGGTGTCAGGCACCTTGCGGAGCCTGACACCTGGGGGAGCAGTCCGCACCTGGGGGGCAGTCCGCACCTGGGGGAGCAGTCCGCACCTGGGGAGCAGCCTGACACTCGCGGAAGCGCCTGGATGCCTGCGGGAAATCCAGGCCGGCCAGGCGCGTGCAGCCCAGGCGGAAAACACTGCCGGGCGGGGCGGCGAGATTATGTGGGGCGAACCCGTATAAAATAGCCAGTTGCCGCAAAAGGGGGCGCGTTGCGCCCCCTCGTTTTTGGCTGGTCGCCGGAGCGCCGCTCGCGCCTGTGCCCGCGCGTGTTTTGTCCCTAATAAACCCACCTTATGCAGCATATCCGCAATTTCTCCATCATCGCCCACATCGATCACGGCAAATCGACCTTGGCCGACCGCCTGATCCAGCGTTGCGGCGGGTTGGCGGCGCGCGAAATGTCCGCGCAGGTGCTGGACTCCATGGAAATCGAGCGCGAGCGGGGCATCACCATCAAGGCCCAGACCGCCGCGCTGCAATACAAGGCCCAGGACGGCAAGACCTACAACCTGAACCTCATCGACACCCCGGGGCACGTCGACTTCTCGTACGAAGTCAGCCGCTCGCTGTCGGCTTGCGAAGGGGCGCTGCTGGTGGTCGACGCCTCGCAGGGCGTCGAGGCCCAGACGGTGGCGAACTGCTACACCGCCATCGAACTGGGCGTCGAAGTGCTGCCCGTGCTCAACAAGATGGACCTGCCGCAGGCCGATCCCGACGCCGCGCGCCAAGAGGTCGAAGACGTCATCGGCATCGACGCCTCGAACGCGGTGCTGGCCAGCGCCAAGACGGGCATGGGCATCGACGAGATCCTCGAAACCATCGTGGCCCGCGTGCCGGCGCCTCAGGGCAACCCCGACGGCGCACTGCAGGCCCTGATCATCGACTCCTGGTTCGACAACTATGTGGGCGTGGTGATGCTGGTGCGCATCATCAACGGCGTGTTGCGTCCCAAAGACAAGATCCTGCTGATGGCCTCGGGCGCCACCCACTTGTGCGAGCAGGTCGGCGTGTTCACGCCCAAGTCGCAGCCGCGCACCGAGTTGTCCGCAGGCGAGGTCGGGTTCATCATTGCCGGCATCAAAGAGCTGGCCCATGCCAAGGTGGGCGATACCGTCACCCTGGCGGGCAAGCCGGCCAACGCCCCGCTGCCGGGCTTCAAGGAAGTCAAGCCGCAGGTGTTCGCCGGCCTGTATCCGGTTGAAAGCTCCGAATACGACCAACTGCGCGATTCGCTCGAAAAACTCAAGCTCAACGATGCCGCGCTGATGTTCGAACCCGAGGTCTCGCAGGCGCTGGGCTTCGGTTTCCGCTGCGGCTTCCTGGGCCTGCTGCACATGGAAATCGTCCAAGAGCGCCTCGAGCGCGAGTTCGACATGGACATCATCACTACCGCGCCGTCGGTGGTGTACGAAGTCGAACAACGCGACGGCAGCATCGAAATCGTCGATAGCCCGGCGCGCATGCCCGAAGTGGGCAAGATCGCCGACATCCGCGAGCCCATCGTCAAGGTCACGCTGTTCATGCCCCAGGAATACGTGGGGCCGGTCATGACGCTGTGCAACAACAAGCGCGGCGTGCAGATCAACATGAGCTACCACGGCCGCCAGGTGCACCTGACCTACGAAATTCCGCTGGCCGAGATCGTGCTCGACTTCTTCGACAAGCTCAAGTCGGTGTCGCGCGGCTATGCCTCGATGGATTACGAATTCCTGGAGTACCGTTCGGCCGACGTGGTGCGGGTCGACCTGCTCATCAACGGCGACCGCGTCGACGCGTTGGCCATGATCGTGCACCGGGCCAATGCCCGCTATCGCGCGCGCGACGTGGTCACGCGCATGCGCGGCCTGATCCCGCGCCAGATGTTCGACGTGGCCATCCAGGCAGCCATCGGCGCCGAGGTCATCGCGCGCGAGAACGTCAAGGCGCTGCGCAAGAACGTGCTGGCCAAGTGCTACGGTGGCGACATCACCCGCAAGAAAAAACTTCTCGAAAAGCAGAAAGCCGGCAAGAAACGCATGAAGCAGGTGGGCAGCGTCGAGATTCCCCAGGAAGCGTTCCTGGCCATCCTGCAAGTCGAAGACAAGTAGCGAGAAAAAGGCGTTTATATGAGCTGGAATTTTGCGCTGATACTTTTTGTGCTGCTGGTGGTTACCGGCATTATCTGGGTGCTCGACGTGGCCGTGCTGCGGCGCCGCCGCGTGCAGCGCGCGCAGGCCGCGGCCGATGGCGTCGACACCGCGTATGCCGCCGACCCCCAGGAAGCCGCGCGCCTGCGCCAAGAGGCGGCCGCGGCGGCCGGGCGCGTTCCCTGGTGGGTTGAATACGCCGTCAGCTTTTTTCCGGTGATTCTGTTCGTATTCGTGCTGCGATCTTTCGTCGTCGAGCCGTTCCGCATTCCGTCAGGCTCGATGCTGCCTACCCTGCAGTCGGGCGACCTGATCCTGGTCAACAAGTACAGCTACGGTATCCGGCTGCCCATCATCGATAAAAAAGTCATCGAAGTCGGTGCGCCGCAGCGTGGCGACGTGGTGGTGTTCCGGTATCCGGTCGACCCCACCGTGGACTACATCAAGCGCATTGTCGGCCTGCCCGGCGATGAGGTCGCCTATGTGGACAAAAAGCTCTACGTGAATGGCCAACTGGTGCCGCACCAGCGCGACGGCGAGTATTTCGAACCCGACCGGGTTTCGTATATTGCCCAGTATAAAGAGAAGTTGGGCGAAGTTAGCCATGATATCCTGCTTGATGAAGGGAAATCGCAGATTTACGGGCCTATCTGGAAGTTTCCGGGGCTGAGCAACTGCGATTACGCCCGTAATGGAGTACGCTGCAAAGTACCCGAAGGCCATTATTTCGCCATGGGCGACAACCGGGACAACAGCGCCGACAGCCGCTACTGGGGGTTCGTCCCTGACGCTAATATCGTCGGGAAGGCATTCTTCATCTGGATGAACTTCAGCGATCTCAGCCGCATCGGCAGCTTTAACTGACATGTCCCTCGCCACGCTGGAAACCCGCCTGGATCACCGCTTCGGCAACGCCGCTCTGCTCGAGCAGGCGTTGACGCACCGCAGCCACAGCGCTCGCCACAACGAGCGTCTCGAGTTCCTGGGCGATTCCGTGCTGAATTTCGTCGTGGCGGCCATGTTGTTCGAACGCTTTCCCAAGCTCGACGAAGGCGATCTGTCGCGCCTGCGTGCCAACCTGGTCAAACAGGCCTCGCTGGCCGACATCGGCCAGCGGCTCGAGTTGTCGCAATACCTGCGGCTGGGCGAGGGCGAACTGAAAAGCGGCGGCTTCCGGCGTCCGTCCATCCTGGCCGACGCGGTCGAGGCCATTTTCGGGGCGGCGTTCCTGGATGGCGGCTTCGATACGGCGCGCAAGGTGATCGTGCGGCAGTACCAGCCGGTGCTGGCCAGCGTCGACCCCAAAACGCTGGGCAAAGACGCCAAGACCCTGCTCCAGGAATTCCTGCAGGGGCGCAAGCTGGCCTTGCCGCTATATACCGTGGTGGCCACGCACGGCGCGGCCCACAGCCAGCAGTTCGAGGTCGAATGCGCCATTCCGGCGCTCGAAATCAAGGTGGTGGCGCCCGGCGCCAGCCGGCGCGCCGCCGAACAATCGGCCGCCAAGCTGGCGCTTGAAGCCGCGCAGGCAGCCAGTCCCGCGCGCGCCGTGCGCAAGCAAGGCAAGGCTCGCAAAGCCGCGCAATTGTCACTGCCGGTGGCGGTGGCCCAAGAGGTCAAATGAGCGATACCCCTTTCCGAACCGGCTTCGTTGCCGTGGTCGGGCGCCCCAATGTGGGCAAGTCCACCCTGACCAATGCCCTGATCGGCTCGAAAATCTCCATTGTCTCGCGCAAGGCGCAGACAACGCGCCATCGCATCCATGGCGTGCTCACCCGCGAACACGAACAGTTCGTGTTCGTCGATACGCCGGGCTTCCAGACGCGCCACGGCGGCGCGATGAACCGCATGATGAATCGCGTGGTCACCCAGGCCCTGGCCGAGGTCGATGTGGTGGTGCATGTGGTCGAGGCGGGCAAATGGACCGACGGCGACGCCAAGCTGTTGCCGCTGCTGCCCGAGCCCAAGCGCACTATCCTGGTGGTCAGCAAGATCGACGCCGTGAAGCGGCGCGACGAGCTGTTCGCCTTCGTATCCAGGATTGTTGCGCAGCATCCCTACGACGCCGTGGTGCCGGTCAGCGCCGTCAAGTCGCAGCAGCTCGACCAGCTGCTGGATGAAATCGCCGCGCGCCTGCCCGAAGGCGAGCCGCTGTTCGAGGAAGACACACTGACCGACCGGCCCATGCGTTTCATCGCCGCCGAGCTGCTGCGCGAGAAAATCTTCCGGCTGGTCGGCGACGAACTGCCCTACGGCTGTACCGTCGTCATCGAACAGTGGGAAGAAACCGACAAGAACCTGCGCGTGGCGGCCTGCGTGGTGGTCGAGCGCGACAGCCATCGGCCTATCCTGCTAGGCGCTGGCGGCGTGCACATGAAGCGCATCGCCACCGAAGCGCGCCAAGACATCGCCAAACTGGTCGACAAGCCTGTGCACCTCGAGGTGTATATCAAGGTGCGCAAGGGCTGGTCCGATCGCGAAAGCGCGCTGCGCGACCTGGGCTATGAGTAGACGGGCGCATCGCGTCCAGGATTGCGCTGCCTACATGCTCCACGCCACCGCGTGGCGCGAAACCTCGCTGATCGTCCAGAGTTTTTCCCGTGAGCACGGTTGCGTGGCGCTGGTGGCCAAGGGCGCCAAGCGGCCGTATTCGGTGCTGCGGCCCGTGTTGTCGGCGTTCCAGCCCCTGCTGTTGTCCTGGAGCGGCGCCGGCGAAGTCAAGACGCTGACCCGCGCCGAGGTGGCGGGGCTGCGGCCCCTGGCCGGCACGGCCCTGATGTCGGCCTGGTACATGAACGAGTTGCTCTTGCGCCTGCTGCCGCGCGAAGACGCGCACCCGGCGCTGTTCGACGCCTACGATACGGCCCTGCAGCAACTGGCGGGTGGCACCCGGGCGGCGGGCGCGCTGCGGCGTTTCGAATGGACCCTGTTGCGCGAAACCGGCTATGGCATTGACCAGGAAGCGCCCGATTTCGACGACCCCGCCATCGAGCCCGCCTTGCGCCGCGACCTGCGCGAACGCCTGGCCGCCAACCTGGCAGGCCGTCCGCTGGCCACCCGGCGGGTGCTGCTGGATCTGCAGAAGCTGTAGCGGTAACTGTGACTGTAGCTGTGACTGGCTGTAGCTGTGGCTGCAACTAACCGTGGCCATCGCCATCGCCGCAGCGGACTCAGAACGGCGCGCAGGTGTCTGACTCCCGCAGGGTGTCAGACACCTGAGTGGGCAGATAGTCCAGCCACATCGGTGTCCGACACCCTGCGGGAGTCAGACACCTGGCTACCGCTGCCAACAAGGGAGCCAGGCACTCGGCACACTTTCACCTCCACCACCTTCACTTCCGTCCCTTTCACGTCCGTCGCCTTCACGCCCATCACGGGCGCTTCGACAATCCGGGCACCCATTCCAGCCGCTCGCCATCCCGTATCTTGTACACGTCCAGGGTGGTGTAGTTGCCGGAGCCTGCCGTGACCAGCGTGACCGCCAGTTCGGGCTGGCCATCGCTATCCAGATCCTTCAGTTCCGCCTGGCGCAGTTCGCCGTCACGCGGGCGGATGATGCCGTCGGCATAGTCGCCGATCGACAGATCGCGGTACAGGCGGACGCTGTAGGTGCCGATAGAGGCCGGCTCGCCCGGTTCCTGGGCCACCACGACGGTGGCCGGCGCCTGGGCCAGCGGCACCACGATGGGCGCGGGCGCGGCCGCGTCGGCCGGGCTGGGCGAACCCGCCCATTCGACCACGCTGGCATGGCTGCTGCGGCGGTCGACCAGGCACAGCATGGTCAGCGCCGCCCCTTTCATATGCGCTTGCGTAGCGGTACCGCGGATGAGCAGGGCAGTCTGCCCCGAACGGTCGTCGAACTGCATGGGCATGCCCACTTGCTCGGTTTGCGCCAGGCCGGACGCCTGGGCGCACAGGCGCAAGGCCTTGTCTTCTTGCTGCTGCCAGGCGGCGGGTGAACTCGCCTGGGCCGCCGCAGCAGCCAGGGTGGCGAGTAAAAGGCAGACCGGGGCATGGCGAAGGCAGGGGGGCATGGGCGGCTCGTGTCGGGAAACGGAATGCTTATCGTGTAGCACGCGCGACGCCGGGTGTCCATGTGCCACAGGGCTTCTGCACACAGCGGTGTCAGGCACCCAGGCGGGAGCCTGACACCTGGCCCCGACGGGGCAAGCTCCGGCCGGGAACGGGCAGGGTGTGCACGAAGCAGGTTGTGCACGAAAAAAGGCCCGCGCAAGGCGGGCCCAGGATGCCGGAAAGCCGGGGGCTTAATCGCGATCGCCGCCGAAAATGCCCAGCAGCATCAGCAGGTTCGAGAAGACGTTGTAGACGTCCAGGTAGATGGCCAGGGTGGCGGACACGTAATTGGTTTCGCCGCCGTTGACCACGCGCTGCAGGTCGACCAGCATGAAGGCCGAGAAAATGACCACGGCCAGCACCGAGATGGTGAGCATCAGGGCGGGCATTTGCAGGAAGATGTTGGCCAGCGCCGCCAGCAGGATGACCACCGCGCCGGTAAACAGCCACTTCTGCATGTTGGACAGGTCGCGCTTGATGGTGGTGGCCAGCGTGGCCATGGTGCCGAACACCACGGCGGTGCCGCCGAAGGCCGTCATGACCAATTGCGCGCCGTTGCCCATGCCCAGCACGAAGCCCAGCAGGCGCGACAGCATGATGCCCATGAAGAACGTGAAGGCCAGCAGCAGCGTTACGCCCAGCGAGCTGTTCTTGTTTTTCTCGATGGCGAACATCAGGCCGAAGGCGCCCGCCAGGAACACGATGGCAGACAGCCCGGGGCTGGCCATCATGACCTGGTTCACGCCGGTGTACAGGCCCACCGCGGCGCCCAGTACGGTGGGGATCAGCGACAGGGCCAGCAGCCAGTAGGTATTGCGCAGCACCTTGTTACGGACGACTTCGCCCGGCGCGCCGGCATAGCTGCCGGAGCGGTTGAAGGGAGAAGGACGGTATTCGTTCATGGACGGCTCCTGATTGCGGCAAAAGGAAATTGCCCAATGGGGTTAGACGGTTAGGATACCTTACAGTTCCCTGAAAAATCTACTGCCAGGTGTTGCCTGGTTCAGCCTGGCCGCACGCCCCGTACCGCGCGCTCGATCAGGGCGGGCAGCTCGGCTTCGAGGCGGGCGCGCAGGCCGGCCGCGGCGTCGTCGACGGCGCGCTGCAAGGCTTGTTCCAGCTCGGCCTGCAGCGCCGCGCGCAGCACGGCGTCGCCGGCGGCGCCAGCGGCGGTGCTCCAGGCCGCCTGGGGCAGGCCCGCGCCGCCCGCCGCATCGGGCGGCAGGCCGGCGACCGGGTGGCCGGCTACCTGGGTCAGCACGGGCAGGTCGGCATCAGGCGCGGCGGCGCCTGCCGTGCCGGACTCGGGCGCCAGGGTGGGCTCGGCCCGCTGCGTCAGGGTGGGGATGCCAGGGTCTGAATAGTGGGGCATGGGGGCTCCTGGGGCCTATGCCGTGCGGCCGGCGAGGTCGTGGCTGTGCGGCGCGTGGCCGGCGGCCTGGTAGACGCGCCAGCGCTGGCGCGCCGCCTGGCGGTCGGCGGGCTCGTCGGAGACGATTTCCAGCACCCGCGCGAATCCATCGTAGCCCGGCGGGCAGTCGTCGTCGAGGTTGAGCAGCCAGGGTTCGTCGCCCGCGGCGGCGGCCTGGGGCGCGGCGGCGGTCAGGATGACCGGCGTGTCGGCGGCCAGCGGGTCGGTCGCCAGCACATGGGGCACGAACGAGATGTCGTCGAACGCCCACAGCATGCGGTCGAACGCGGCCAGGCGGGCGCCGTCGGCGCAGTACACCACCAGCCGCTGGCCCGCCTGGTAGCGCTTGCGGGCGGCCTGGCAGGCGGCCCGCAGGCGGTCGGCGGCGCCGAAGGCGAAGTCAATGCGCGTCATCGGCACAGCCGGGGCCGTCAGGCCTGGTCGAGCAGGAACTGCATCAGCAGGGGCACCGGGCGGCCGGTGGCGCCCTTGTCTTTGCCGCTGCGCCAGGCAGTGCCGGCGATGTCGAGGTGAGCCCAGCGATACGCCTTGGCAAAGCGCGACAGGAAGCACGCGGCGGTGACCGAGCCGGCCGGCGGGCCGCCTATGTTGGCCACGTCGGCGAAATTGGACTTGAGCTGGTCCTGGTAGGCGTCGTCCATGGGCATGCGCCAGGCGGTGTCGAGCGACTGGCGGCCGGCCGCCAGCAGCGCGTCGGCCAGCGCGTCGTCTTGCGTGAACAGGCCCGTGTTGACGTGCCCCAGCGCCACCACGCAGGCGCCGGTAAGCGTGGCGATGTCGACCACGGCCGACGGCTTGAAGCGTTCGGCGTAGGTGAGGGCGTCGCACAGCACCAGGCGGCCTTCGGCGTCGGTGTTGAGGATTTCGATGGTCTGGCCCGACATGCTGGTGACGATGTCGCCGGGCTTGTTGGCCTTGCCGCTGGGCAGGTTCTCGCAGGCGGCGATCAGGCCCACCACGTCGAGGGGCAGTTCGAGCTCGGCCAGGGCGCGGAAGGTGCCCAGCACGCTGGCCGCGCCGCACATGTCGTACTTCATTTCGTCCATGGTGGCGGCGGGCTTGAGCGAGATGCCGCCCGCATCGAAGGTGATGCCCTTGCCCACCAGCACCACGGGACCGGCCTTGGATTTCTTGGCGGGCTTGCCCGCATGGCGCAGCACGATGAAGCGCAGCGGCTCGTCGGAACCGCGCGCCACCGACAGGAACGAACCCATGCCCAGCGCCTCGACCTGCTTGCGGTCCAGCACCTCGACCTTCAGCGACTTGAACTCGCGCGCCAGCTTCCGGGCGGTGTCGCCGAGATAGGTGGGAGTGCACACGTTGCCGGGCAGGTTGCCCAGGGTGCGGGTGAGTTCCATGCCGTGGGCAATGGCGCTGCCTTCGCGCAGGCCCTGCTGGGTTTGCGCGCTGTCGCCGCGTTCGACCACCTGCACGATTTTCTTGAGCTTGGGGCGGGCGTCGCGGTCGGGTTTGCCGAAAGTGGCGTCGTAGTGATAGGTGGCGGCGCCGGCGGCGATGGCCGCCGAACGGGCGCGGGCCCGGATGGGGGTATCGGCGATGGGATTGGCGGCCAGCGTGGAAACGGCCTCGGTGACGCGGGCGGCCACGCATGCCGCCGCAAAACCTTGCTCGGCGGCGGCATGGGCGCGCGCGTTGTATTCGCTTTGCGAGCCCAGGCCCACCAGCACCACGCGCTGCGCCGACACGCCGGGCAGGGCGCGCAGCACCAGCGTGGCGCCGGGGCGGCCGCGGAACTCGGCCTTGACGACCTGGCGCACGGCATTGTTGCTGGCGCGGTCAATGACATCGGCGGCCGGGCTGAGTTCGCCATCGGCGTATACGCCCACGGCCAGCGCGGCCGTCTTGATCTGGTGCAGGGAAGCTGTGCTCTGTGTGCTAAATTCCATGGAGGATTCCCGTGTGCGTGGTGCAGTGCGGTTGATTATCCCGCATATTCTCACATGTCTCTATTCAAACGGTCTGTCGTCGCCGAGATCACCAGTCACGCGGGGGTGGTCTTCTCCACGCTGGTGGTAGTGTGGCTCAGCGTGCTGCTGGTGCGACTGCTGGGCGAGGCCGCTGGCGGCACGATCGGCGCCGATGTGGTGCTGGGCCTGGCGGCCTTTTCCACCATTACCGCGTTGCCTACCGTGCTGGCCGTGTCGCTGTTCATCGCGGTGCTTACCACCGTAACGCGCAATTACCGCGAATCGGAAATGGTGGTGTGGTTTGCCAGCGGGCTGTCGCTGGCCGACTGGCTGCGTCCGGTGCTGCGCGTGGCGATACCCGTGGCGGGGCTGGTGGCGGTGCTGACGCTGGTGGCGTCGCCGTGGGCCTATCGCCAGATCGCCGAATACCGCGAACGCTTCGAGCAGCGCTCCGACTTGTCCAAGGTCACCGCGGGCCAGTTCGCCGAATCGGGCGAAGGCCAGCGCGTGTTCTTCGCCGAAGAGCCCACCCAGGCGTCCGACGAACTGGGCAACGTGTTCGCGCGCGAAACCGGCCCCGAATGGCACAGCGTCATGACGGCCAGCAGCGCGCGCATCGAAACCGAACCCAATGGCGACCGCTTCCTGGTGCTGGGGCGTGGCCACCGCTACGACCTGAAACCCGGCACGCCCGAAATCCGCCTGGTCGATTTCGCCAAGTATGGCGTGCGCCTGGAAAGCAAATCGGGCGATCCCATCGCCGAGGCGCGCGCGGCGGCCGAGCGTTCCAGCAAGGCCCGGCCCACGATGCAGCTGGTGGCCGACGACACCGACAGTTCCTGGTCGCAGATCATGTGGCGGGTGTCGATGCCGCTCGCGGCCCTGAACCTGGCGTTGCTGGCCATTCCGCTGGGCGCGGTGAACCCGCGCCTGGGGCGCTCGGGCGACCTGCTTATTGCCGGCCTGGTGGGCCTGCTGTACATGAACGTCATCAACCTGTCGCGCGCCTGGATCAGCAGCGGCAAGCTGCCTTTCGGCATCGGCGTCTGGGCCGTGCACGCGGTGGTGCTGGCGCTGGCGGGCTATCTGTTGATGCGCCGCCTGCGCGTCAAGGCGCCGCGCCAGCAGTCGTCCTGAGCCTCCCCGGGGCGCTAGGGCAGGTAATGCATGCCGCCCTGGCGGCCTGCCAGCAGCGGCGCGTTGCGCACGATCGAGCGGCGCATGAAATCCCATAGCACCGACATGCGCTTGAGCTTGTGCAGGTCTTCGTGGCAGTACATCCAGAAGCTGCGCGTGATGGCGATGTCGTCTTCCAGCACCGGCACCAGGCGCGCGTCCTGCGCGGCAATGAAGCAGGGCAGGATGGCCAGCGAGCGTCCCTGCAGCGCCGCGTGGTACTGCGCCACGACGCTGGTGCTGCGCAACACGACCCGGCTGTCGGGCAGCAGGTCTTCCAGGTAGCGCAGCCGTTCGCTGAACAGCAGTTCGTCGACATAGCCGATGAAGGTATGGCCGGCCAGGTCGGCGCGCGTGGCGATGGGGGCATGGCGGGCCAGGTAGCCGGGGGTGCCGTACAGCCGCAGCGTGTAGTCGCACAGCTTGGTGCATACGTACGGGCCGCGCTGCGGCCGCTCGATGGTGATGGCCAGGTCGGCCTCGCGCTTGGACAGGCTGACAAAGCGCGGCACCGGCAGGATGTCCAGGGTGATGTGCGGATAGCGGCGCTGGAAGTCGGCCGCCAGGGGGGGCAGCACATAGCTGCCGAAGCCCTCGGTGGCGCCGATGCGCAGGTGGCCCGACAGGGCCTGTCCGATGCCCGACAGGTTTTCGCGGGCCGTCTGCACCGCGCTTTCCATCTGCTCGGCGTACACGAACAGGCGCTGCCCGTCTTCGGTCAGCACAAACCCCGTGCTGCGCGATTTTTCGAACAGCAGCGAGTCGAGCTCGGCTTCCAGCGCGCGGATGCGGCGCGCGACCGTGGTGTGTTCAACCCCCAGCCGGCGGGCCGCCGCACTGACGCGCTGGGTGCGGGCCACTTCCAGAAAATAACGCAGGCTGTCCCAGTCGAGCATGGCGGCTTCCTTGTGTATTGATGCACAACGAATGTGCAATTTGTGCTGTTGCTTGATGATTTTTACACATCTACACTAAACCGGCCGGCCCGCCGCTGCGCGCGCAGGCCGGCTACAAACATACGAATAATCACCGGAGACATGAACATGACACTGCACGCTCGCGGGCTGGCCGCCGGTTTCTGCCTGGGCGCCATGCTGGCCGGCCCGGCCATGGCGGCTGAACCGCCGCCGGTCAAGATCGGCATCCTGACCGATATGTCGGGTACTTATGCGGCCATGGGCGGAGCCGGCTCGGTGGCCGCCGCCCAGCTGGCCATCGACGACTGCCTGGCGGCGGAATGCAAGGGCATGAAAATCGAGCTGGTGTCGGCCGACAACCAGAACAAGGCCGACGTGGGGGCGGCGCGGGCGCGCGAGTGGTTCGACCAGGATGGGGTGACCGCGATCGCCGACCTCACCAATTCCGCCGTGGCGCTGGCCGTGCAGGGCATTGCCCGCGAGAAGAACAAGGTGGTGATGTTCTCGGGCCCCGCCACGACCGCGCTGACCAACAAAGAATGTTCGCCGGTGGGCTTTCACTGGATGTTCGACACGTACTCGCAGTCGGCGGGCGGCGCCAAGGCCACGGTGCGCGCGGGCGGCAAGTCGTGGTACTTCATCACGGTGGACTACGCCTTCGGACATTCGCTCGAAGCCGACACGGCCAAGGCCGTCAAGGCGCTGGGCGGCACGGTGACAGGCTCGGTGCGCCACCCGCTGAACGCGCCCGACTTTGCTTCGTACCTGCTGCAGGCGCAAAGCTCCAGGGCGCAGGTGGTCGCGCTGGCCAACGGCGGGCAGGATACGGTCAATGCGGTCAAGCAGGCGCGCGAGTTTGGCATTGTCGATGGCGGGCAGCGCCTGGTGTCGCTGCTGATCTTCCTGTCTGATCTGCGCGCCCTGGGGCTGGAAAACGCGCAGGGGCTGTCTTATGTGGACGGCTTCTACTGGGACTACGACGACGCCACGCGCGCCTGGTCGAGCCGCTTCGAAAAAGCCTACCGCGGGCTCAAGCCCACCATGACGCAAGCCGGCGTGTACTCCAGCGTGCTGCACTATCTGCGCGCGGTGGCCGCCACCGGCACCACCGACGGCCGCAAGGTCGCCGACAAGATGCGCGAGCTGCCGATCAAGGATCCGATCATGCACAACGCGAGCATCAGGCCCGACGGCCGCGTCATCCACGACATGTATCTGTACGAGGTCAAGAAGCCGGGCGAATCGAAGGGCGGCTGGGACTATTCCAAGCTGGTCGCCACCATCCCGGCCGACGAGGCCTTCCAGCCGCTGGCGGATTCGACCTGCCCGCTGCTGAAGCAGTAAAACGGTTGCCAGGGGCGGGCCGCGCAGGCTTGCCCCGGGCGCCGGCAGTATCCCGCAATCTATTAGGAGCAACCCATGAGTGAAGTTCCCAGCGTGCCGCTACTGATCGGCGGCAAGCTCGTGCAATCCAAGACGACCGAATGGCGCGACGTGATCGATCCGGCCACGCAGCAGGTGGTCGCCCGCGTGCCCTTCGCCACGCGCGAGGAGCTGGACCTGGCGGTGGCCAATGCCAAAGAAGCCTTCCAGACCTGGCGCAATACCGGGCAGGGCGCGCGCATGCGGGTCATGCTGAAGCTGCAGCAATTGCTGCGCGAAAACACCGCCAAGCTGGCCGAGATGATCACCCGCGAGCATGGCAAGACCCTGCCGGACGCCGAGGGCGAAGTCGGGCGCGGCCTCGAAGTGGTGGAGCATGCGTGCTCTATTGCCAACCTGCAACTGGGCGAATACGCCGAGAACGCCGCCGGCGGCATCGACGTCTACACCCTGATCCAGCCCCTGGGCGTGTGCGCCGGCATTACGGCGTTCAACTTTCCGGTGATGCTGCCGTGCTTCATGTTTCCCATTGCCGTGGCTTGCGGCAACACCTTCGTGCTCAAGCCGTCCGAGCAGGACCCGACGTCTTCGCTGTTCCTGGCGCAACTGGCGCTCGAGGCCGGCCTGCCGCCGGGCGTGCTGAACGTCGTGCATGGCGGCCCCGAGATCGCCAACGGGCTGTGCGAGCATCCCGATATCAAGGCCGTGTCGTTCATCGGTTCGACCCGCGTCGGTTCCGAGATCTACCAGCGCGCCTCTAATGCCGGCAAGCGTTGCCAGGCCATGATGGGCGCCAAGAACCACTGCGTGATCCTGCCTGATGCCGACCCTGAAGTCGCGTTGAACCAACTGCTGGGCGCCGCTTTCGGCGCAGCCGGCCAGCGCTGCATGGCGGCCTCGGTAGCGGTGCTGGTGGGCGAGGCCCGCAGTTGGCTGCCCGACTTCGTCGAGCGGGCCAAGGGCCTGAAGGTCAATGCCGGCACCGACCGCAAGGCTGATCTGGGGCCGCTGGTGTCGCCCAACGCCAAGAAGCGGGTCGAAAGCCTGATCCAGAAGGGCGTGGACGAAGGCGCCAGGCTGCTGCTCGACGGCCGCAACCTGAAGGTGCCGGGCTTCGAGCAGGGCAACTTCGTGGGCCCCACGGTGTTCGACGGCGTGACCGAGAACATGACTATCTACACCGAAGAAATCTTCGGCCCCGTGCTCAGCGTGGTGGGTGTCGATACCCTGGAAGAAGCGGTGGCCTTCATCAACCGCAACCCCAACGGCAACGGCGTGGCGCTGTTCACCCAGGATGGCGGCGCGGCGCGCTATTTCCAGAACAACATCGACGTGGGGCAGGTGGGTATCAATATCCCCATTCCGGTGCCGGTGGCTTGGTTCAGCTTCACCGGTTCGCGCGGCTCGAAGCTGGGCGACCTGGGTCCCAACGGCAAGCAGGCCGTGCAGTTCTGGACCCAGACCAAGACTGTGACCGCGCGCTGGTCGGCTCACGGGCGCACGGTGAACACGACCATCTCGATGCGTTGATCGTCCAGCGGGTGCCCGGTTCCCCAAAGGGGGCGGGCACCGCGCGGCCGATGCTGCCGCAGCTTGTGTTGCCTCTAAACTTATATCTATAAATAATATAAAACAGGTTCTTTATTACTTATAATTGGCCCGTCTATCAGGGGCCACCATGAACCTGCAGCAATTCCGTTTTGTACGCGAGACCATCCGCCGCGACTTCAACCTGACCGAAGCCGCCCGCATGCTTTATACCTCGCAGCCCGGCGTGTCCAAGGCCATTATCGAATTCGAAGACGAACTCGGCATCAAGATTTTCGAGCGGCACGGCAAGCGTATCAAGGGGCTGACCAAGCCCGGCTTGGCTGTGTCGCAGGTCATCGACCGCATCATGCGCGAAGTCGACAACCTGAAGAAGGTCAGCGACGAATTCGCCCGCCGCGACGAGGGAGGGCTGGTCATCGCCTGCACTCACACCCAGGCCCGCTATCTGCTGCCGCGCGTCATTCCGGGGTTCCGCAAGCAGTTTCCCAAGGTGCACCTGTCGCTGGCCGAGGGCAGCCCGGGCCAGTTGGCGGAGATGGTGCTGCACGAGCAGGCTGACCTGGCCTTGGCGACCGAGTCGCTCGCGCTGACGCCGGGGCTGGCTACCTTGCCGGTATACGCATGGGAGCACACCGTGGTGGTGCGGCCGGACCACCCACTGGCCGAACTCACCAGCAGCGCGGCCAGGAACCTGACGCTGGCGCAACTGGCCGAATACCCCATCGTGACCTACGACCGGGCTTTCACCGGCCGCACCACCATCGACGAGGTGTTCGCCAGCCAGAGCATCCATCCCGACATCGTGCTCGAGGCCATCGATGCCGACGTCATCAAGACCTATGTAGACGTGGGGTTGGGCATCGGCATCATCGCCGGCGTGGCCTACGACCCGCGCCGCGACAGCAACCTGGTGGGCCTGCCGGTCGGCCACCTGTTCGGCACGCACACCACGCGCGTCGGAGTGAAGGCAGGCGTGTTCCTGCGCGACTATGTCTATACCTTCCTGGAAATGATGGCGCCGTCGCTCACGCGCCAGGTGGTCGCCGAGGCGGTGCAGAGCCGTACCGCCTAGCTGTCCGGCCTGCCCGCCAGCCCGGCCGTTCAGGCCGGGTTTTGTTTTTTGGGGGTGCGACGAGAGCGATGCTATGCCGGAGCAGGGGGCGATAAATATAATTAAATAAGAACCAATCGCATTTGTGTTGACTAAAAAATAGGAATCATTATCATTAACTCCAGTCGCAACGACCTGGAGTACAAATCATGGCAACAGCGCTTAGCGCGGTAGTGGTGGGCGCCGACAGGCTGGGGAATATTCCCGACTTGCTCAAGGGCCACAATATTTCGATCACGCACCATATCAGCGGGCGTGATCCCTCGCACCAGAAGAAAACCCTGCAACTGCCCTCGGGCACGCAGCTGGTCATTCTTCTGACCGATTTCCTGGGGCATAACGTGATGAAGACCTTCCGCAACGCCGCGCAGCGCGGCGGTATCCGGGTGGTGGCATGCCGGCGGTCAGTGTGCAGCATGCAGCAGGCCTTGCAGCAATGCGGCCTGTGTTCGATGCATTAAGCCAGGATCCATCCCGCAAGGGCCCCGCGCCTTCCCTTTAAGGGACGCGGCGAGGGGGGGCGGCATGGCCCGCCGGCGCTTCCTTATCGAGTAGTTTCGCCGGGCGCGGCGGCCAGCAAGCCGCCTTCGAGGCGGCGGGCGCCGTTGTAGCGCTTGGCCCAATAGGCCAGCGTCATTTTCTCGATGCGCACCACGCCGCCCGCGCTGGGAGAATGCACGAAGCGGTTGTCGCCCAGGTAAATGCCCACGTGCGAATAGCGCCGCCCCAGGGTATTGAAGAACACCAGGTCGCCGGGCTGCAAATGCTGCTTGTCGATGGCGGTGCCCATCAGGGCCATGGCCGAGCTGTTGCGCGGCAGCTTCAGGCCCAGCGCGCGCTGGGCCGAATACGCGACCAGCCCACTGCAATCGAAGCCGGTATCGGGTGATGAACCGCCATAGCGGTAGCGCACGCCGAGCTGGTCCAGCGCCTCGTTGATGAGCGGGTCGCCTATGGCTTGCTGCCGTTCGCGGCTGAGCTTGCGCGCGACCAGCGAGCCGATCGGGTCGGACGAGGACGCGGCCCAGGCCGCGTCTTGCGAATCGAGGGAGGTGCGGTTGGCGGCGGGGCGGGTGTTTGCGCAGCCCGCCAGCAGCACGCACAGGCCAAGGGCCGCCAGGCCGGCGTACCGGCGCATGAGGCCGGGGCCATACATGGGTAGTGCGTGTGTCAGGTGCCGGTGCATGCCCGCCCAAGCGGGGCGGCGGGCCCCGCGGATGCTGGTGGAATTGCCGCGATTCTAGCAAATGCCGTCGTCCGGCTTGCGGTCGCGCCTGCGTCGGACCCATGTACATGGGGAATTCCCCAGGTTGCGCGGCAAGCCTGATGCAAGCTTTGCTGGCCACAATAGGGCCCGACAGGGGGCGAAGAAACCCCTCCAAACGGAGAGCAGGCCCGTGCAATCGGAGGCAAGTAATGCAAAAAACCCGCGATTTCCATCGCCGTTCCATCGACGACCGCGACGCGTTCTGGCGCGCCGAGGCTGAACGCATCCACTGGGAAACGCCGTTCGAGCAGGTGCTCGACTATTCCCGTCCGCCTTTCGCCCGCTGGTTCGTGGGCGGGCAAACCAACCTCTGCTACAACGCGGTCGATCGCTGGCTGCCGCAGCAGGCCGACCAGCCCGCCCTGATCTGGGTATCTACCGAGGTCGATCGCGAGGCCGTCTATACGCGCCGCCAGCTGTATGACGAAGTCAACGCGGCTGCCGCCATGCTGCGCGCGCAGGGCGTGGGCCGCGGCGACCGGGTGCTGCTGTACATGCCCATGGTGCCCGAGGCGGTTTTCACCATGCTGGCTTGTGCGCGGCTGGGGGCGGTGCATTCGGTGGTGTTCGGCGGGTTCGCGTCGGTGAACCTGGCGCAGCGGATCGACGACGCCGAGCCCAAGGTCATCGTGTCGGCCGACGCCGGTTCGCGCGCCGGCAAGGTGGTGCCGTACAAGCCGCTGCTCGACAAGGCTCTGAACCTGTGCGCCCGGCCGCCGCAGTCGGTGATCGTGTTCGATCGCGGGCTGGCGCCGTGCGAACGCCAGCCCGGGCGCGACCTCGACTACGCCGAGCTGCGCGCGCGGCACGCCGGCGAGCAAGTGCCCGTGCAGTGGCTCGAATCGTCCGAGCCCAGTTATATCCTGTACACGTCCGGCACCACCGGCAAGCCCAAGGGGGTGCAGCGGGACGTCGGCGGCTACGCCGTGGCGCTGGCCGCCTCCATGGAATATCTGTTCGACGGCAAGCCGGGCGATACCTATTTCTGCACCAGCGACATCGGCTGGGTGGTGGGCCATTCGTACATCGTGTATGGCCCGCTGATCGGCGGGCAGGCCACCATCCTGTACGAAGGCACGCCGGTGCGACCCGATGGCGCCATCCTATGGCGGCTGGTCGAGCGCTTCGGTGTCAACACGCTGTTCTCGGCGCCCACCGCGGTGCGCGTGCTCAAGCGCCAGGCGCCCGAGCTGCTGTCGCGCCACGACCTGTCTTCGCTGCGCGCCGTGTACCTGGCCGGCGAGCCGCTCGACGAGCCCACCGCGCAATGGATCTCGCAAGGGTTGCGCAAGCCCATTATCGACAACTACTGGCAAACCGAGTCGGGCTGGCCGATCCTGTCGGCGCAGCCGGGTGTCGAACGGGTGCCCACGCGCTTCGGCAGCCCGTCGTTTCCCGTGTATGGCTTCGATGCGCGCATCGTCAGCGAAACCACGGGCGCCGACCTGGGCCCGGGCGAGAAGGGCGTGGTGGCCATTGCGCCGCCGCTGCCGCCGGGGGCCATGTCCACCATCTGGGGCGACGACGAACGCTTCGTGCAAACCTATTTCACGTCGATTCCCGGCCGCCAGTTGTATTCCACGTTCGACTGGGGGCGCGTCGACGATGACGGCTATTGGTTCATCCTGGGCCGCACCGACGATGTCATCAACGTGGCCGGCCATAGGCTGGGCACGCGCGAAATCGAAGAGTCCATCAACAGCCACCAGGGCATTGCCGAATGCGCCGTGGTGGGCGCGGCCGACAGCCTGAAGGGACAGGTGGCGATGGCGTTCGCGGTGCTGAAGAATCCCGATGCCGCCGCCGGCCCCGATGCCGCGCGGGCGCTGGAAGGCGATATCATGCGCGTGGTGGAAGAACAGCTTGGCGCCGTGGCCCGGCCCGCGCGCATCCATTTCGTGACCGCGCTGCCCAAGACCCGTTCGGGCAAGGTGCTGCGCCGGGCCATCGTGGCCCTGTGCGAAGGACGCGACCCTGGCGACCTCACCACCATCGAAGATCCCTCATCACTCGAACGAATCAAGGAATCGCTGTCATGAAGACCAAACCCGCATTGACCACCGACGACGTCAAGAAAGTCCTGGCCGCTGCCGAAGCGCATGCCGCGAAGAACGGCTGGGCGGTGGCGATCGCCGTGGTCGATGACGGCGGGCACCTGATGGGCATGTTGCGGCTCGACGGCGTGGCGCCGATTTCCAGCCGCATCGCCCCGGCCAAGGCGCAAACCGCCGCGCTGGGCCGGCGCGAGTCGCGCCTTTACGAAGAAAGCATCAACGGCGGCCGCTACTCGTTCCTGTCGGCTCCGCTGCTCGAGGGCATGCTGGAAGGCGGCGTGCCCATCGTGGCCAGTGGCGAAGTGGTGGGCGCGGTTGGCGTGTCGGGCGTCAAGTCGTCCGAAGACGCCGAAATTGCGCGCGCCGGCATCGCAGCCCTCGGCCTGTGACGCATCCGCTGCCGCCCGAGCCGGGCTCCGGCCCGGCCGTCCCGCCGGCCACCGGGCCGATGGCCGGCCTGCTCAACCCCGGCGTCGCGCGCCGCGAGGTCTGGGCCTGGGCCATGTACGACTTCGCCAACTCGGGCTACACCACGGTCATCCTCACTACGGTGTTCAGCACGTATTTTGTCGGCGTGGTGGGGCAGCGGGCCGACTGGGCCACGCTGGCCTGGACGGCGGCGCTGTCGCTGTCGTACCTGGCCATCATGTTGACCATGCCCACCCTGGGCGCGCGCGCCGACGCCCGCGCGGCCAAGCGGCGCCTGCTGTACACCAGCACGGCCGGCTGCGTGGCGGCGACGCTGGTGCTGACCCAGGCGGGGCCGGGCGACGTATGGCTGGCGCTGGCGGCGGTGGCCGTGTCCAACTATTGCTATTGCGTGGGCGAATCGGTCGTGGCGGCGTTCCTGCCCGAATTGGCGCGGCCGGCCGCGCTGGGACGCGTGTCCGGCTGGGGCTGGAGCTTCGGCTACTGCGGCGGCATGCTCACGCTGGGCCTGTCGCTGGCGGCGGTCACGGCGGGCGAGGCGCGTGGCCTGTCGGCGCAGCAATACGTGCCCTGGGTCATCGTCATTACCAGCGTCATGTTCGCGCTGGCGGCGCTGCCGTCGTTTTTCCTGTTGCGCGAGCGGGCCGCGCCGCATGCCATGGCCGTGCGCGCGCCCGACATGCTGCGGCGGCTGGCCGCCTCGTGGCGCGACACGGGCGCGCACTTTCCCGAGTTTCGCCGTCTGCTGATGTGCGGGGCCTGTTACCAGGCGGGCATCGCGGTGGTGGTGACCCTGGCGGCGGTGTATGCCGAGCAGGTCATGGGCTTCACCTTGCCGCAAATCATGCTTTTGGTGTTCACCGTGAACATCGGGGCGGCGGCCGGCGCGTTCGCGTTCGGCTACCTGCAAGACCGCATCGGCCACAAACGGGCGCTGGGCATCACGCTGGCGGGCTGGATCGTCATGGTGCTGGTGGCCTACGCGGCCGTCACCGCGCCGGTGTTCTGGGCCGCGGCTATCCTGGCCGGCCTGTGCATGGGCACCAGCCAGAGCGCGGGCCGGGCCATGGTGGGGGCGCTGGCGCCGCCCGCGCGCCTGGCCGAATTCTTTGCCCTATGGACGTTCGCCGTGCAGCTGGCCGCCGTGGTGGGGCCACTGACCTACGGCCTGGTCACCTGGCTGACCGCCGGCAATCACCGGCTGGCCATCCTGGTCACCGGCATATTCTTTGTGGGCGGCCTGGCGCTGCTGGCCCGCGTCGACATTGGCCGCGGCCTCGCGCGCCGCGCGCTGCCCGGCTGAACCGGCCATGCGGCGGCTGGTATCCTTATAGAGGCAGCCGCCGGCGTGCGCCCCGGGCGGGTCCCTCCAGCCCGCCTGCTGCGTAAGGTGCCCGTAAGAGCGCGGCGATACGGTTGGGTATAGGCAGCCATCGCCATACCTACAAATCACGAACCCGGAGACAAACCATGTCCAATACCATCGAATCCGTCCTGGTCGAAACGCGCGTGTTTCCACCGCCCGAACGCGCCGCGCAAGGCGCGCGCATCGGCAGCATGGACGCCTACCGCGCGCTATGCCAGGAAGTCGAACAGGATTTCGACGGCTTCTGGACGCGCCAGGCGCGCGAGAACCTGACCTGGTCCAAGCCCTTCACCCAGGTGCTCGACGAATCCAACGCGCCTTTCTACCGCTGGTTCGGCGACGGCGAACTCAACGTATCGGCCAACTGCCTCGACGTTCACCTGAACAACGGCAACGCCGACAAGACCGCCATCATCTTCGAGTCCGATGACGGCAAGGTCGACAAGGTCACCTACCGCGAATTGCTGGCGCGCGTGTGCCGCTTCGCCAATGGCCTGAAATCGCTGGGCTACAAAAAGGGCGATCGCGCCATCATCTACATGCCCATGTCCATCCAGGCCGTGGTGGCCATGCAGGCCTGCGCGCGGCTGGGAGTGACGCATTCGGTGGTGTTCGGCGGCTTTTCCGCCAAGAGCCTGCAGGAACGCATCGTCGACGTGGGCGCGTCGCTGGTCATCACCGCCGATGAACAAGTGCGCGGCGGCAAGACCATCCCGCTCAAGCCGGCGGTCGAAGAAGCCATCGGCATGGGCGGCTGCGACGCGGTCACCAAGATCGTCGTCTACAAGCGCACCGGCGGCAACGTGCCCTGGAAAGACGGACGCGACCTCTGGATGCACGATGTCGAGGCCGGCCAGCCCGACACCTGCGAACCGGTGCCGGTCAACGCCGAGCATCCGCTGTTCATCCTGTACACATCGGGCTCCACCGGCAAGCCCAAGGGTGTGCAGCATTCGTCGGGTGGCTACCTGCTGTGGGCGTTGCTCACGGTGAAATGGACCTTCGACGCCCGCCCCGACGACGTCTACTGGTGCACGGCCGACGTGGGCTGGGTCACCGGCCATACCTACATCACCTACGGCCCGCTCGCCGCGGGCCTGACGCAAATCGTCTTCGAAGGCGTGCCCACCTATCCCGATGCGGGACGCTTCTGGGACATGATCGCGCGGCACAAGGTCACCACGTTCTACACGGCGCCCACCGCCATCCGCTCGCTGATCAAGGCCTCCGAAGCCACGCCGGCCGCGCATCCGCGCAACTACGACCTGAACAGCCTGCGCATCATCGGCACGGTGGGCGAGCCCATCAACCCCGAGGCCTGGATCTGGTACCACAAGAACGTCGGCCAGGAACGCTGCCCCATTGTCGATACCTGGTGGCAGACCGAAACCGGCGGCCACATGATCAACCCGCTGCCCGGCGCCACGCCCACCAAGCCCGGTTCGTGCACGCTGCCGCTGCCCGGCATCGCCGCGACCGTGGTCGATGAAACCGGGGCCGAGGTCGAGCCCGGCAATGGCGGCTTCCTGGCCATCAAGCGTCCCTGGCCCGCCATGATCCGCACCATCTGGGGCGATCCGGAACGCTTCAAGAAAAGCTATTTCCCGCCCGAACTGCGCGGCTACTACCTGGCGGGCGACGGCGCGCAGCGCGACGCCGACGGCTACTTCTGGATCATGGGCCGCATCGACGACGTGCTGAACGTCTCGGGCCACCGCCTGGGCACCATGGAAGTCGAATCGGCGCTGGTGTCGCACGAACTGGTGGCCGAGGCCGCCGTGGTGGGCCGTCCCGACGACACCACCGGCGAAGCCGTGGTGGCCTTCGTGGTGCTCAAGCGCGCGCGTCCCGAAGGCGACGAGGCCCAGGCCATCGCCAAGCAGTTGCGCGACTGGGTTGGCAAGGAAATCGGCCCCATCGCCAAGCCCAAGGACATCCGCTTCGGCGACAACCTGCCCAAGACCCGCTCGGGCAAGATCATGCGGCGCCTGCTGCGCGTCGTGGCCAAGGGCGAGCAGATCACGCAAGACGTTTCCACGCTCGAAAACCCCGCCATCCTCGACCAGCTTGCCAAGTCGGTCTGAGGCCGCGGCCAGGGCGCGCCGCGCAAGGCGCGTCAGGAGTATCATCAAATGCGCCCGTCCCGGTTGACGCCGGGACGGGCGCTTTCTTTTTTTCTTTCCCGAGTTCTTCCTGTGAGCCGCAGCAACTTCGATCGGACCGGACTGGCCCTGATGTTCACCACCATCGTGGTGTGGGCGGGCAGTTGGGTGGCGATGAAGCTGATCGTGCCGTATATCGCGCCGTTCCAGTTCGTGGCGGTGCGCTACTTGTCAGGCAGCCTGGTGCTGTTCGTGCTGCTGGCGGCGCTGCGCCGGCCGATGGGCATGCCGGCGTGGCGTCTGACCTTGCTGACGGGTCTGACCCAGACGGCCGCCTTCCAGATCTTCGTGCAGATCGCACTGGTGACGGGCGGCGTAGGCAAGGTGTCGCTGCTGGCCTACACCATGCCGTTCTGGGTGGTGGTGTTCGCCTGGGCCCTGCTGCGAGAAAAACCCACGCCGCGCCATGGCGCCGGTTTCGCGCTGGCCGGCGCAGGCCTGGTGTGTTTTCTTGAACCATGGGGCGGCATGGGCGACGCCCTGGCAGTGCTGCTGGCCTTGGCTGGTGGCTTGTGCTGGGGCCTGGGAACCGTCCTGTCCAAACGCATGTTCGAGCGCCATGCGCCCGACCTGATGACGTTCACCGCATGGCAGATGCTCCTCGGAGGGGCGCTGACCCTGCCGGCCGCGCTATGGGTGCCGCATGCGCCCGTACAGTGGGCCTGGCAGTTGTGGGCCGGCATGTTCTACATTGTGCTCATTGCCACCGCGGCCGGCTGGCTGCTGTGGCTGTCGGTGGTGCGGCGCGTACCCGCGTCGATCGCGGGCCTGTCCAGCCTGGGCGTGCCCATCGTGGCCACGCTGCTGGCCTGGCTGATGCTGGGCGAGCGGCCCACGCCGGTCGAGATGTCGGGCATGGCGTTGATACTGGGCGGCCTGTGGGTGGTCAGCCGCGCGTCGCGGCGGCCGGGGTAGATTTCTTTGCAATGGCGGGCAGCGGCCCGCCGGGATACCGTAGCAGTTGGACGAAGCACTTGGAGCATTCATGATCGATTTGCGCAGCGATACCGTCACGCGGCCCACCGCCGCCATGTTGCAGGCCATGGCCGCCGCGCCGGTGGGCGATGACGTCATGGGCGATGACCCCACCGTGCAGCGCCTGCAACAGACCCTGGCCGAGCGTACCGGCAAAGAGGCGGGCCTGTTCTTTCCGTCGGGCACCCAGAGCAACCTGGCCGCGCTCATGGCGCATTGCGGACGTGGCGACGAGTATCTGGTGGGCCAGCACGCCCACACCTACAAGTACGAGGGCGGTGGCGCCGCGGTGCTGGGCAGCATTCAGCCGCAGCCCATCGAGCATGCCGCCGACGGCACACTGCCGCTGGACAAGCTGGCCGCCGCGGTCAAGCCGCAGGGCGATCCGCATTTCGCCCGTACCCGGTTGCTGGCGCTGGAAAACACCTTCCAGGGCAAGGTCATCCCGGCCGGCTACATCGACCAGGCCGCGGCGTTCGCGCGCCAGCATGGCCTGGGGCTGCACCTGGACGGCGCGCGGGTGTTCAACGCGGCGGTCGCGTCGGGGCGGCCCGTGCAGGATGTATGCGCGCCGTTCGATAGCGTGTCGATCTGTTTTTCCAAGGGCCTGGGCGCGCCGGTGGGGTCGGTGCTGGTGGGCAGCCGCGCGCTGATCGATGCGGCGCGGCGCTGGCGCAAGGTGCTGGGCGGCGGCATGCGGCAGTCCGGCGTGCTGGCGGCCGCCTGCCTGCACGCGCTGCAGCACCACGTCGAGCGCCTGGCGCAAGATCACGACAACGCGCGCCTGTTGGCCGAAGGGCTGGCAGGCATCGATGGCGTGCGGGTGCTGGCGCAGAACACCAACATGGTGTTCGCCGAATTCCCGCCGGACGATTGCGAACCTTTGTCGCGCGCCTTGCAGGAGCAGGGCATCCTGATGCGCGCCGTCTATGGCGGGCCGACCCGGCTGGTCACCCACCTGGACGTGTCGGCCGACGACGTCCGAGCGACAGTGAACGCGATGCGCGCCTACTTCGCCTGAACGCCGTGCCGCGCAAAGCGCGGCACGCGCGCGTTGGGCAGGGGCCAATAGCCCAGCTTCTGCGTCAGCGCGGCCGGCTCCAGGCCGGCATCCAGCAGGAACGCCACGGCCTGGCCCGCGGTCTGCAGTGCGGGCGTACGGCCCGGGCACGCATGCCGGCCCGCCCCGAACGTCCAGGGCGCATCGCCGGGCGCCGCCGCGCCGGCCGCCGCCAGCACCAGCAGCACCGTGGCGCCGGCCGGCAGGACCTGGCCGTCCAGCGACATCGGGGCATCCAGGTAGCGCCGGGTGTTGTGCACCGGCGGATCATGCCGGGCGGTGTGCGCGGCCGCGTGCAGGCATAGCGCCGCATCGCGGCGGGCCGCCGCGCAAAGCCCTGGGTCGCGGCCCAGCGCCGCCAGCGTATTGCCGATCAGGCCCGCGCCGGCTTCGCAAGACTGGAACAACAGGCCCGCCAGGTTGGCGGCGACCTCGGCGGGCTCGAACCCCGCCTGCGCCGCGCGGCTGCGCAGCAGGGCCAACGGCGCGTCATTAGCCTGCGCGTGCAGGTGCTGCATCATGGCGGCCTGCAGGCGCGCCGCCGCAGCATGGCCTGCCGCGAGTTGATCCGCAGTGACTGCCGGCCCCAGCGCGGCGCGGAACCGCCGCACGTCGCGAGTGCAGGCCGCAATGGCCGGCTGCGCCAGCCCCAGGCGGCCCGCCATCGCATAGACCGGGGCATCGAACAGAAACGCATCCAGCTCGGGCAGGGTATGCGGCGCGGCGGGCCAGCAGGGCGCGCCGCCGCCGGGCAAGGCCTGCAGGCAGTCGACCAGTAGCGGCTTCAGGCCCGCGTGGGCGGCGTCGTCGCGCATGCGCACGAAACGGCTGAACAGCAGGCCCGCAGCGTCGTCCCCCAACGCGCGCGGTACGGGTTCCGCCGCGGGCCGCACGCGCGCGGCGCGATGCGCCAGCACGGCATGGATCAAAGACGGCGAGCTGGCCACCCAAAGGCCCAGCGCGGGGTCGTAGTACAGCGGCCGCTCGCGCGCCAGCGTCCGGTAGTACGGATAGGGGTCGGGGTGGGTGACGGCTTGGATGGGGTCGGCAGGGTGCATGGCGCCAGTATGCGGCGCCGGCCGGCCGTGACGTTTCGATGCAGGCCGAAAGATAGCGGGTGTCAGGCCAGCAGCGCCGCGTAACCGTCGCGCGCGTCGGGCCATTGCAGCACCAGGCCGCTGGCACGCAGGCGCGCATTGCTGAGCTTCTTGCTGCCCACCGCAGCGGGCGCAGGCCCTGGCGCGGGCTCGGGCGCGCCGGCCAGGCGAGCCAGGTGGGCATACAGATCGTACAGCGGCAGCGGCGTGTCGTCGCAGCCGATATATACGGTTTCAGGGCGCGGCAGCGCCAGCAGGTGGGCGGCGGCCGCGGCCGCGTCGTCGATGTGGATGCGGTTGGCCCAGTGCGGAGGATGGCGCGGCGCGCGCGCGGCGCCGGCGCGCAGGCGTTCGATCAGTTGCAGGCGGCCCGGGCCGTACAGCCCCGCCAGGCGCAGGCTGACCGATGGCAGCGCCTGCGCGGCCAGCCAGTTTTCGGTGTCGAGCAGCACGCGGCCATTGAAACCGGCGGGGGCGGGCGGCGTGTTTTCGTCGACCCAGCCGCCGTCGTGGTTGCCATAGACGGCCGACGACGACACGAACAGCACGCGCTGCAGGGCGCGGGTGTCCAGCGCCGCCAGCAAGGCGGGCAAGCCCTCGCGGAATACCGCCTGGTAAACGGCCGGGTCGCGCGCGCCGGGCGCGGGCAGGTAGGCTAGCTGGGTAATGCCGGCGGGCAGGCCGGCCAGGGTGTCGGGCTGGGTGAGATCGGCGCGTAGCCAGTGGATGCCACCGGGTTCATTGGCCGGTGGCTGGCGCCGCAATGCCCAGACCTCGGTGCCGTCGGCCAGCAGGCGGCGCGCCAGGCGCAGGCCCAGGTCGCCACAGCCCGCCAGCAGAACGCGCCGGGTCATGCCGGTTTACATGCCGCTGTAGACCGGGCCTTCGCCGCCCTGCGGGGCCACCCACACGATGTTCTGCGTGGGGTCTTTGATGTCGCAGGTCTTGCAGTGCACGCAGTTCTGCGCATTGATCTGCAAGCGGTCGTCGCCGTGGTCATCCTTGACGAACTCGTACACGCCGGCCGGACAGTAGCGCGCTTCGGGGCCGCCGTACTTGGCCAGGTTCACCGCCACCGGCACGGTGGGGTCTTTCAGGGTAAGGTGGACGGGCTCGTTTTCATCGTGGTTGGTATTCGAGATGAACACCGAGCTGAGCCGGTCGAAGGTCAGCTTGCCATCAGGCTTGGGGTAGTCGATGCGCGCGCATTCCGAGGCCGGCTGCAGGCAGGCATGGTCGGGCTTGGTGCGATGCAGGGTCCAGGGGATGTTGCCCTTGAGCACCAGTTGCTCGATGCCGGTCATCAGGGTGGCGATGGTCTGGCCTTTCTTGAACCACTGCTTGAAATTGCGCGCCTTGTTGAGTTCGGTGCGCAGCCACGACGCCTCGAACGCAGCCGGATAGGCCGACAGCTCGTCTTGCCGGCGGTCGGCCGCCACGGCGTCGAAGGCGGCGTCGGCCGCCAGCATGCCGGTCTTGATGGCGGCATGGCTGCCCTTGATGCGCGATGCATTCAGGAAGCCGGCTTCACAGCCGACCAGCACGCCGCCGGGGAACGTGAGCTTGGGCAGCGACAGCAGTCCGCCGGCCGTGATGGCGCGCGCGCCGTAGGCAATGCGCTTGCCGCCTTCGAATACGCCGCGGATGGCCGGGTGGGTTTTGTAGCGCTGGAATTCTTCGAACGGCGACAGCCAGGGGTTGGCGTAGTCCAGGCCCACCACCATGCCGACCGCCACCAGGTTGTTGTCCAGGTGGTACAGGAACGAGCCGCCGTAGGTGTCGGCGTCGAGCGGCCAGCCGGCGGTGTGCATGACCAGGCCGGGCCGCGCCTGGGCCGGGTCGACTTCCCACATTTCCTTCAGGCCGATGCCGTAGGCCTGGGGGTCGCGGCCTTCGTCGAGCTTGTAGCGCTCGATGAGCTGGCGGCCCAGTTGTCCGCGCGAACCCTCGGCGAAGATGGTGTAGCGCGCCAGCAGTTCCATGCCGGGCTGGTAGTGGTCGGTGTGCGAGCCGTCGCGCGCCACGCCCATGTCGCCGGTGGCCACGCCGCGCACGGCGCCGTTGTCGTCGTACAGCACTTCGGCCGCAGCAAAACCGGGGAAGATCTCGACGCCGGCCGCCTCGGCCTGCTCGCCCAGCCACTTCACCACGTCGCCCAGCCGCACGATGTAGTTGCCGTGGTTCTGGAAACAGGCCGGCAGCATCCAGTTGGGCGTCTTGCGCGCGCCCGTGCGGGTCAGGAACAGGAACTTGTCCTGGGTGACCGGCACGTTCAGGGGGGCGCCCTTGTCCTTCCAGTCGGGGATGAGTTCGGTCAGGGCCAGCGGGTCCATGACGGCGCCCGACAGGATGTGGGCGCCGAGCTCTGCGCCTTTTTCAAGTACGCAGACGCTCAGTTCGCGGTTCTGCTCGGTGGCCAGCTGCTTCAGGCGCAGCGCGGCGGCCAGGCCGGCCGGCCCGCCGCCGACAACCACCACGTCATATTCCATGGACTCGCGTTCGGACATTACACCTATCCCCTCTGTGTGCCTTCTGGTGATGCAAGGAAGTATTATCGGCGATTGTATTGCAGCCGGCCGGCTTCTGCCCCGGCGCGTCCTTCACTATCAGGAGCTCCCATTGACCCGGGATCAGAAACCCGCTCGTATTCTGGAAGTCGGCGATTGGCACCAGGCCGGCGTGCCCATGCGCTGGGGCGATGCCGACGCCTTCAACCACATGAACAACACGGTGTATTTCCGCATGATGGAAGAAGCTCGCATACAGATGCTGCGCAGCCCCGACTGGTCGCCGCCGCCGGGGCAGGGGTTCATCCTGGCGCATGCCTCGTGCGATTTCTTGCGGTCGTTCACGTATCCGGCCGACGTGCTGGTCACGCACCGGGTCACCCGCATCGGCCGTTCCAGCCTCGAAACCGAAGTGCTGCTCGATAAGTCGGGCGACGATTCCGGCCCGTATGCGCGCGGACGCACCGTGCTGGTATGGATGGATTACGCGGCCGGCAGCTCGCGGCCCTGGCCGCCCGGCGTGCTGGAACAATTGGGCCGGCAATGCATGCCTGCCGCGCAAGCCGCTAAAATCGGCCCAAACTAAATAAAAACGAACGGGCGCGCCACCCGCATGCAGCCGCGCCTATCTAAATTCGAATCTTAGGAGCTGGACAGATGGACAAAGTTTATGCAAGCGCCGCCGAGGCGCTGGCAGGCATCGTCGAAGACGGCCAGATGATCGCCGTGGGCGGTTTCGGCCTTTGCGGCATCCCTGAGGCGCTGATCGCGGCCTTGCGCGATTCCGGCGTCAAGAACCTGACCTGCATCAGCAACAACGCCGGGGTTGACGGCTTCGGATTGGGCCAACTGCTCAATACCCGTCAAATCCGCAAGATGATCGCCTCGTACGTGGGCGAAAACAAAGAATTCGAACGCCAGTACCTGGCCGGCGAACTCGAGCTCGAATTCACGCCCCAGGGCACGCTGGCCGAAAAGCTGCGCGCCGGCGGCGCAGGCATTCCGGCGTTCTTCACGCGCACCGGCGTGGGCACCATCGTGGCCGACGGTAAAGAGCTGCGCGAATTCGACGGCCAGCAGTACGTCATGGAGCGTTCGCTGGTGCCCGATGTGTCGCTGGTCAAGGCGCATATCGCCGATCGCAGCGGCAACCTGGTGTTCCGCAAGACCGCGCGCAACTTCAATCCCAACGTGGCCATGGCCGGCAAGATCACCGTGGTGGAAGTCGAGGAAATCGTCGACACGGGGGCGCTCGACCCCGACCAGATCCACCTGCCCGGTATCTACGTGCACCGCATCGTGCTGAATGCACAGCCGGAAAAGCGCATCGAACAACGCACCACCCGCCCGGCCTGAGGAGAACACGACATGGCATGGACCCGCGATGAAATGGCCGCGCGCGCCGCGCGCGAACTGCAAGACGGCTTCTACGTGAACCTGGGCATAGGCCTGCCCACCCTGGTGGCCAACCACGTGCCCGAGGGCGTCGAGGTATGGCTGCAATCTGAAAACGGCCTGTTGGGCATCGGCCCGTTCCCCACCGAAGACCAGGTCGATGCCGACCTGATCAACGCCGGCAAGCAGACCGTGACCACGCTGCCCGGCTCGTCCATCTTTTCCTCGGCCGACTCGTTCGCGATGATCCGCGGCGGCAAGATCAACCTGGCCATCCTGGGCGCCATGCAGGTGTCCGAAACCGGCGACCTGGCCAACTGGATGATCCCCGGCAAGATGATCAAGGGCATGGGCGGCGCCATGGACCTCGTGGCCGGCGTAGGCAAGGTGGTGGTGCTGATGGAGCACGTGGCCAAGAAAAAAGACGGCACCGAAGACATCAAGCTGCTGCCCGAGTGCACGCTGCCCCTGACGGGCGTGGGCGTGGTCGATCTGATCATCACCGACCTCGGCGTGCTCGAAGTCGCCGAAGGCGGCCTGAAGCTGCGCGAACTGGCGCCCGGCGTCACGGTTGACGAAGTCAAGGCCAAGACCCGCGCCAAGCTGGACGTCTCCGGCGTCTGAGCGCGCACCGCACGACCCCTTGAAACCCTGCTTCGGCAGGGTTTTTTCATGGTCGGTCGGCGCAAGGGTAATCCCGAGGTATGAAAATATATTTTCTTATCTAAAATTGTTGTGTAAACATAATTACATTTGTGCCGGACCTACCGTTTGCAGCCCACGACCCACTCATGACTCAGGCCAGTCCGTCCGTCGCCGCCCGGATTGCGCGCGCGCAGCCCAATCTCAGCCGGGCCCAGCACCGCATGGCCGAATATGTGCTGGCCCACCAGTTCCGCGTGGCCACCATGACCATCGACGAGTTTGCCGCCGCCGTGGGCGTGTCGGTGGCCTCGGCCAACCGTTTCGCCCGCGCGCTCGACCTGCCGGGTTACCCACAGTTCCGCGCCGAACTGGCGCGCGGTTTCGAGTCGGCGCTCGAGCCGGTGGAAAAACTGCGCGTCGAACTGGCGCATTCGGCCACGGCCGTGCAGGTCATGGCCGCCACGCTCGAAGAAGACATCCGCAATGCCCAGCGCACGCTGCAGGCCCTGGATGCCGATGCTTGCGAGCGGGCCGTCGACATCGTGCTGGGCGCCGAGCGCGTGTTCATCATCGGGTTCGGCGCCAGCGGTTTCCTGGCGGGCCTGCTGCAGCGCAGCCTGTGCATGCACCTGCATGCCTGCGATTCGCTGGCCGGCCCGGGCGGGGTTTCGCACGCGGCTCGCCAGCTGGCCCGCATGACCGGGCGCGACCTGGTCATTGCCATCGGCTTTCCGCGCTACCTGGCCGACACGATCACCCTGGGCAAGGCGGCGCAGCAGGCCGGCGTGCCCGTGCTGGTGCTGACCGACAAACCCACTTCGCCGCTGGCGCCGCTGGCTACGGTGGCGCTGTACGCCCATACGTCGCGCCAGCTGTCGTCCAATTCCGAGACCGCCGCGCTGGGGCTGGTGGAAGGACTGGCGGCGGCAGTGGCCCATCGGGCCAAGAATTCGATCCAGGCCGCGGCCGGCGTGACCCAGTCCGTCATGCCGTGGCTTTTCCATGGAGCAGGAAAAAGATGATTCAGCCGGTTATTGCCATCCACGGCGGCGCGGGCGCGATGTCGCGCGCCGCCATGTCGCCCGAGAAAGAGCAGGAATACCTGGCGGCGCTGAACGGCATCCTGGCGGCCGGCCAGGCGGTGCTCGCCGCCGGCGGCAGCGCGCTGGACGCAGTGACCGAGGCGGTGCGCCGCCTGGAAGACTGCCCGCTGTTCAATGCCGGCCATGGCGCGGTGTTCACCAGCGCCGGCACGCACGAACTCGACGCGTCCATCATGGATGGCGCCACGCTGCGCTGCGGCGCCATCGCCAATGTGACGTGCGTACGCAACCCGGTGCTGGCCGCGCGCGCCGTCATGGAACACAGCAAGCATGTGTTCTTCGTGGGGCCGGGCGCGGAAGATTTTGCCCGCGCGCAGGGCCTGGAACTGGTCGATCCGTCGTATTTCTCGACCGACGCGCGACGCGAGCAACTGCTGCGCGTGCAGCGCGAGAACCCCGATGCCGCCGTGCTCGACCACGACGGCCAGGCGCTGGTGGCGCGCGGCCAGCCCGCGCCGGCCGACCCGCTCGATGCCGACAAGAAGTTCGGCACCGTGGGGGCGGTTGCGGTCGATGCGCAGGGCAACGTGGCGGCCGCCACTTCCACGGGCGGCATCACCAACAAGCAGGTGGGCCGGGTGGGCGACGCGCCGCTCATCGGCGCGGGCTGCTATGCCAGCAATCGCAGCTGCGCCGTGTCCACTACCGGCACCGGCGAAATGTTCATCCGCACGGTGGCGGCCTATGACCTGGCCGCGCAAATGGAGTACGGCGGCGCCTCGCTGCAGGCGGCCGCCGATCGCGTGGTGTTCGAGACCTTGCCCGCCATCGAGGGCAAGGGCGGTCTGATCGCCGTCGACACCCGCGGCAATGTGGTCCTGCCGTTCAACACGGAAGGCATGTACCGAGGCTATGCCCGCGTGGGCGAGCCTCCCGTGGCGGCCATCTACCAATGAGCGCCGCGCCAATCCGCTGCCCACGCGGCAGCCTGCAAGGAATGAAGCAATATGGTTGAACGCGCAAGCAGCCTGGCGTTGCCAGACAACCGCGTCGTGCAGGTCGATGGCCTGGGCGTGCGTTTCGCCACGTCGGAACGCACGGTGGACGCGGTGCGCAATCTGTCGTTTCACGTCGATCGCGGCGAGACGCTGGCCATCGTGGGCGAATCCGGTTCCGGCAAGTCGGTCACGTCGCTGGCGCTGATGCGGCTGGTGGAACACGGCGGCGGCAAGATCGCCTCGGGCAGCATGTTGCTGCGCCGGCGCAGCGGCGCCGTCATCGACCTGGCGCGTGCGTCGGGCGCCGCCATGCGCGGCATCCGGGGCGCCGACATCGCCATGATCTTCCAGGAGCCCATGACCTCGCTGAACCCGGTGTTCACGGCCGGCGACCAGATTGCCGAATCGATCCGGGTGCACCAGGGCAAAGACGCCGCCAGCGCGCGCGCCGAGGCGCTGCGCATGCTCGAGCGCGTGCGCATCCCCGAAGCGCGCCAGGTGCTGGACCGCTATCCGCACCAGTTGTCGGGGGGCATGCGCCAGCGCGTCATGATCGCCATGGCGCTGTCGTGCAAGCCGCAACTGTTGATTGCCGACGAGCCCACCACCGCGCTGGACGTCACCATCCAGGCGCAGATCCTGCAGCTTATCCGCCAGCTCCAGGAAGAAATGGACATGGGCGTGATCTTCATCACGCACGACATGGGCGTGGTGGCCGAAGTGGCCGACCGCGTGCTGGTGATGTACCGCGGCGACAAGGTGGAAGAGGGCGGGTCCGAGCAAGTGTTCGGGCAGCCGCGGCACGCCTATACGCGCGCGCTGCTGTCGGCCGTGCCGCGCCTGGGCGCCATGGCCGGCACCGACCTGCCGGCCAAGTTCCCGCTGTTGCGCGTCGATGCCGCGCAGGAACCCGAGCCGGTCGAGCCCCACGACACTGTGCACGCCGATGCCCAGCCTATCCTGCGCGTCAAAGACCTGATTACGCGTTTCGACGTGCCCAGCGGCCTGTTTGGCCGGGTCAAGCGGCGCGTGCACGCGGTCGAGCGCGTCAGCTTCGACCTGTACCCCGGCGAGACCCTGGCGCTGGTGGGTGAATCGGGCTGCGGCAAGTCGACTACCGGCCGCTCGCTGTTGCGCCTGGTCGAAAGCCAGAGCGGCGCCATCGAGTTCGGCGGACAGAACATCCGCGAAATGCCGACGAGCGAGCTGCAGCACCTGCGCCGCAATATCCAGTTTATTTTCCAGGATCCGTTCGCTTCGCTCGATCCGCGCGTCACGGTGGGTTTCTCGATCATGGAGCCACTGCTGGTGCACGGCATTGCCAAGGGCGAAGCCGCGCGCCAGCGCGTGGCCTGGTTGCTGGAAAAAGTCGGGCTGCCCGCCGAGCATGCCAGCCGCTATCCGCATGAGTTTTCGGGCGGACAGCGCCAGCGCATTGCCATTGCGCGCGCCCTGGCCCTGAACCCCAAGGTGGTGGTGGCCGACGAGTCGGTGTCCGCGCTCGACGTTTCCATCCAGGCGCAGATCGTCAACCTCATGCTCGATCTGCAGCGCGAGCTGGGCGTGGCCTTCCTGTTCATTTCGCATGACATGGCGGTGGTCGAGCGTGTCAGCCATCGCGTGGCGGTCATGTACCTGGGCCAGATCGTCGAGATCGGCCCGCGCCGCGCCATTTTCGAGAACCCGCAGCATCCGTACACGCGCAAGCTGATGGACGCCGTGCCGATCGCCGATCCGGCGCGCCGGCACCTCAAGCGTGAACTGCAGTCCGATGAAATCCCCAGCCCGATCCGGGCCGTCGGCGACGAACCGGTGGTCCAGCCGTTGGTGCAGGTAGCACCGCGGCATTTTGTCGCCCGGCATCGCATTGCCGATGCCTATTGATACGCAAGCGACTGTACACCCCCAAGGAGCCTGTTCATGAATAAACGAGTCAATTCGCTGTTTCAGCGGAAAACCCTGGCGGCAAGCCTGCTGGCCTTGTCGGCCCTGACCTGCGGCAGCGCCGCGTTCGCAGCCAAAGACGTGGTGCTGGCCCTGAGCTCGCAGGCCGAGACGCTGGATCCCTACAACACCAACACCACCCTCACCACGGCCGTTACCAAGTCGTTCTACGAGGGCCTCTTCGAGTTCGACAAAGACCTGAAGATCAAGCCGGTGCTGGCCGAAAGCTACGAAGTCACGCCCGACGGCCTGACCTACACGTTCAAGCTGCGCCAGGGCGTCAAGTTCCATGACGGCACCGACTTCAACGCCGCCGCCGTGAAGGCCAACCTGGATCGCGTGCTGAACCGCGACAACCACCTGGCGCGCTACAACCAGTTCAACCGCATCGACAAGGTCGAAGCGGTGGACGACAGCACCGTGCGCATCACCCTCAAAGAACCGTTCGCGCCGTTCATCAATTCGCTGGCGCACGCCTCGGCCGCCATCATTTCGCCGGCCGCGCTGGAAAAATACGGCAAGGACATCGCGTTCCACCCGGTGGGCACCGGCCCGTTCGTGTTCGACGGCTGGAAGCAGACCGACTACGTGCGCGGCAAGAAGTTCGATGGCTACTGGAAGAAGGGCTATCCGAAGATCGACACGATCACCTGGAAGCCGGTGCTGGAAAACAGCACCCGCGCCGCCATGCTGCAGACCGGCGAGGCCGATTTTGCGTACACGCTGCCGTACGAACAGGCCGCGCTGCTGGAAAAGAGCGACAAGCTGAACGTGCTGACGGGCGATTCCATCATTACCCGCTACATCAGCTTCAACGTGCAGCACACGCCCTTCGACAACCTGAAGGTGCGCCAGGCCATCAACTACGCCATCAACCGCGAGGCGCTGGCCAAGGTGGCGTTCGCCGGCTACGCCTTCCCCGCCCAGGGCATCGTTCCGCAAGGCGTCATGTACGCCTACAAGATGGACCCGTGGCCGTACGACCCCAAGAAAGCCAAGCAACTGCTGGCCGAGGCCGGCTACCCCAACGGCTTTGAATCGGTGCTGTGGGGCGGCTACAGCAACACCACCACCCAGAAGGTGCTGCAATTCGTGCAGCAGCAACTGCGCCAGGTGGGCGTGAAAGTCCAGGTGCAGGCCCTGGAAGTGGGCCAGCGTACCGAGCTGGTGCAGTCGGCGCCGGACCCCGCCACGGCTCCTGTGCGCATGTACTACGCGGGCTGGTCGTCGTCCACCGGCGAGGCCGACTGGGCGCTGCGTCCGCTGCTGGCGTCGGAATCTTTCCCGCCCAAGCTGAACAACACGGCGTACTACAAGAACGACGTGGTCGACGCCGCCATCGCCAAGGCCCTGCGTTCGGTTGACGACAAGGAAAAGGCCCAGCTCTACCAGGAAGCGCAAGAGCAGATCTGGAAAGACGCGCCGTGGGCGGCGCTGGTCACTGAAAAAATGCTGTACGCCCGCAGCAAGAAGCTGGACGGCGTCTACGTGATGCCCGACGGCAACATCAATTCCGGCGACATCTCGCTTTCCGAGTAAGCGGACCCCCGCGGCCGCAACACGGCCGATGCGCACGCCGCCACGTGCCGGCGTGCGCATCGCCGATCAGGTTGAAAAATGCTGAATTACTTCCTCAAGCGACTGGTGGGCCTGGCGCCCACCCTGCTGATCGTGGCAGTGCTGGTGTTCCTGTTCGTGCACATGCTGCCCGGCGACCCGGCACGGCTGGCGGCAGGGCAGGACGCCGACCTCGAAACCGTTGAACTGGTGCGCAAAGAGCTGGGGCTGGACAAACCGTTGCCCGAACAGTTCGTGCGATTCTTCACCAACATCGTGCAGGGCGACCTGGGCACGTCGATCCGCACGCGCCGGCCGGTATCGGCGGAAATCGGCGAGCGTTTCATGCCCACGCTGCTGCTGACGCTGGTCAGCATGGCATGGTCGGTGGTGTTCGGCATGACCATCGGCATTGCTTCGGCCGTGTTCCGCAACCGCTGGCCCGACCGTCTGGGCATGACCCTGGCCGTCTCGGGCATATCGTTCCCGGCCTTCGCGCTGGGCATGCTGCTGATGCAGATATTCTCAGTGGACCTGGGCTGGCTGCCGACCGTGGGCGCCAATTCCTGGCAACACTACATCCTGCCTTCCATCACGCTGGGCGCGGCAGTGGCCGCGGTAATGGCGCGCTTTACCCGGGCCTCGTTCGTGGAAGTCATCCAGGAAGACTTCGTGCGCACCGCGCGCGCCAAGGGCCTGCGCGAGCGCATCGTCATCATCAAGCACTGCCTGCGCAACGCGCTCATTCCGGTGGTGACGATGATGGGTCTGCAATTCGGCTTCCTGCTGGGCGGCTCCATCGTGGTCGAGGCCGTGTTCAACTGGCCCGGCCTGGGCCGGCTGCTGGTCGACTCGGTGAACATGCGCGACTACCCCGTCATCCAGGCGCTGGTGCTGTTGTTCTCGCTGGAATTCATTCTGATCAACCTGGTGGTGGACATGCTCTACGGTTTCATCAATCCCACCATTCGCTACAAGTGAGGCGGCCATGACGCAAACGACCGCCGTGCAGACCGGCACCGACGTACGCACCCCCTGGGGCGAGTTCTGGCGCAAATTCCGCAAGCAGCACGTGGGCATGGGCGCCCTGGTGTTCGTGCTGCTGCTGGTGCTGATCGCCGTGCTGGCGCCGTGGATCAGTCCCTACGACGCCGAGAATTACTTCGACTACGACATGCTCAACACCGGGCCCTCGGCGGCCCACTGGTTCGGCGTGGATCCGCTGGGCCGCGACATCTTCAGCCGCATCCTGATGGGCGCGCGCATTTCGCTGGCCGCCGGCTTCCTGTCGGTGCTGCTGGGCGCACTGGTGGGCTGCACGCTGGGCCTGCTGGCGGGCTACTACGAAGGCTGGTGGGATCGCATCACCATGCGCATCTCCGACGTGCTGTTCGCGTTCCCGGGCATCCTGCTGGCGCTGGGCGTGGTGGCCATCCTCGGCAGCAGCATGACCAACGTGGTGGTGGCGGTATCGGTGTTCAGCGTGCCGGCCTTCGCGCGGTTGGTGCGCGGCAATACGCTGGCCCTGAAACACCTGACCTATATCGAGGCCACCAAGAGCATTGGCGCGTCCGATTGGACCATCCTGGTGCGCCACATCCTGCCCGGCACGATCTCGTCTATCGTGGTGTACTTCACCATGCGCGTGGGCACCTCCATCATCACGGCGGCCAGCCTGTCGTTCCTGGGCATGGGCGCGCAGCCGCCCACGCCCGAATGGGGCGCCATGCTGAACGAGGCCCGCGCCGACATGGTCAACGCGCCGCACGTGGCGCTGTTTCCCAGCCTGGCCATTTTCCTGACCGTGCTGGCTTTCAACCTGCTGGGCGACGCCTTGCGCGATGCCCTGGACCCCAAGATAGACCGCCTGTAGCGCCTTTGATGCACACACAATCGATTCTCCCCCGCATCGGCGCGCTGCCGGCTGGGCCGCTGGACGCCATCAGCGACGTGCGCGGCGTCACCGTGGGGCACCACACGCTTGCCCAGGGCCCGTTGCAGACCGGCGTAACCGTGGTGCGCCCGCATCCGGGCGACGCCTACCGCGACAAGGTGCCCGCGGCCGCGGCGGTGTTGAACGGCTTCGGCAAGAGCATCGGCCTGGTCCAGGTGCAGGAGCTCGGCGTGCTGGAAACGCCGCTGGCGCTGACCAACACGTTTGGCGTGGGCACGGTGGCCAATGCGCAGATCCGCGCCGCCGTGGCCGCCAACTCCGCTATCGGGCGCGAATGGCCCACCGTCAACCCGCTGGTCTTCGAATGCAACGACGGCTACCTGAACGACATTCAGGCGCTGGCGGTGCAAGAAGACCACTACGCGCAGGCCCTGGCTGCCGCCGATGCGCGCTTCGCGCAGGGATCGGTCGGGGCGGGGCGCGGCATGTCGTCGTTTTCATTGAAGGGCGGCATCGGCTCGGCCTCGCGCATCGCCCAGATACAGCCCGGCCTGCGCTACACCCTGGGCGCGCTGGTGCTCGCCAATTTCGGCCGCCTGCCCAGCCTGACCATCGCCGGCCGGCCGTTCGGCCGCGAGCTGGCGCGCATGCAGGACCAGGGCCAGGCCGCCGAGGCGGCGCGCCCCGAGCAGGGCTCGATCATCTTGCTGCTGGCCACCGACGCGCCGCTCGACGCTCGCCAGTTGCGCCGCCTGGCGTTGCGGGCCGGCGCTGGCCTGGCGCGCACCGGCTCGGTGTTCGGCCACGGCAGCGGCGACATTGCGCTGGCGTTTTCTACGGCTTATACCGTTCCCCACCTGGCCGAGCGCGGCATGCCGGCCGTGGCGCTGCTGCACGAAACCCGCATCGATCCGTTGTTCGAGGCGGCGGCCGAGGCGGCCGAGCAGGCTATCGTCGCGGCCCTGTGGCACGCCGAATCGGTCAGCGGGCGCGACGGCCATCGCCGCGCCTGCATCCGTGAAGCCGCGCCGCAATGGCGCGAATGGCTGGCGCGCACTGAACTGTAGGCGGCCCGGCTGCGGCCGCCGCAATCCTGGTGACATTCTCATGAAGATCCTGATTTCCACTGACATCGAGGGCGTGGCCGGCGTATTCCACACCGAGCAGACTCGCGCCGGCAACGGCGAGTACGAACGGGCCCGCGCCTGGATGACGGGCGAGGCCAATGCCGCCATCCAGGGCGCTTTCGCCGGCGGCGCCGACGAAGTGCTGGTCAACGATTCGCATGGCGGCTTTCGCAACCTGCTGCCCGACGCGCTCGACCCGCGCGCCCGGCTGGTACTGGGCAAGCCGCGCTACCTGGGCATGATGGGCGGGCTGGAAGAGCCTTGCGACGCAGTCTGCCTGGTCGGCTACCACGCCCGTTCGCAGGCGCGCGGCGTCCTGGCCCACACAATCAACAGCTTTGCCTTCGCGCGCGTCTTCATCAATGGCGATGAACTGGGCGAGGCCGGCCTGTACGGCGCGCTGGCCGGCGAGCTGGGCGTGCCGGTCATCATGGCCAGCGGCGACGATGTCTTCATCGCCGAGACCCGCCCGCTGTTTCCGCATGCGCAATGGGTGCAGACCAAGGTGGCGCACGGACAGGGCAGCGGAGCCACGCTGTCGCCGGCCGCCGCGCGCGAGGCTATCGCGGCCGCGGCCGAGGCCGCGGTGCGCGGCGCGGCCGGGGCGGTTCCCCTGCGCATTGCCGCGCCTATAGAATGCCGGTTGCAGACCCAGAGTTCGGCGCTGGCCGACCTGTTCTGCATGTGGCCCACGCTCGAGCGCGTGGACGGCGTGACGCTGCGTTTCACTGCAGACAGCATGCAGGCCGCCATCCGCGTGCTCAATAGCCTGTCGGCCATGTCGTCCATGCTGCGCTAAGGATACTCATGCCCCCCACCGACACCCGCATCGCCCAGTTGCGGCAGGCCATGCGCCGCCGCGGCCTGGATGCCTACATCGTCCCGTCCGCCGACCCGCATTTGTCCGAATACCTGCCGGCCCGCTGGCAGGGCCGCCAGTGGGCCAGCGGTTTCACCGGTTCGGTGGGCACCCTGGTGGTTACCGCCGACTTCGCCGGCCTGTGGGTCGACAGCCGCTACTGGGTGCAGGCCGAGGCCCAGCTGGCCGGCACCTGCGTGCGGCTCATGAAGATCGCCGCCGCCAACACGCCGGGCCATGTCGACTGGCTGGCCGCGCATATGCAGGCGGGGCAGCAGGTAGGCGTGGATGGCCAGGTGCTGGGCCTGGCCGCGTTTCGCGCGCTGTCGGCGGCGCTGGCGCCAGCCGGAGTGGGCCTCGACATCCAGGCCGACCTGTTGTCGGATGTGTGGCCCGACCGCCCGGGCCTGCCCGATGCGCCCGTGTACGCGCACGAGCCGCCCTATGCCTGCGTTTCGCGGGCCGACAAGCTGGCCCAGCTGCGCCACGCCATGCGGGCGCACGGCGCCGATGTGCACCTGGTCTCCACGCTGGACGACATCGCCTGGCTGTTCAACCTGCGCGGGGCCGATGTGTCGTACAACCCGGTGTTCCTGGCGCATGCCCTGGTCGGCCTCGACCATGCCACGCTATTCGTGGACGACGGCAAGATCGGCGCGGCGCTGCGCGCGGCCCTGGCGGCCGATGGCGTCGACGTGGCGCCCTACGGGCTGGCGGCCGAGGCCCTGGGCTCGCTCGAACGCGACCAGACCCTGCTGATCGATCCGGCCCGCGTCACCTGCGGCGTGTTCCACGCCATGGACCCGTCCGTGCCGCGCGTCGAGGCCATCAATCCCAGCACGCTGTTCAAGTCGCGCAAATCGGACGCCGAGCTGGCCCATGTGCGCCAGGCCATGGCGCACGACGGCGCCGCGCTGTGCGAATTCTTCGCCTGGTTCGAAAACGCCCTGGGCCGCGAAACCGTTACCGAGCTGACCGTCGACGAGCAGATCACGGCCGCGCGCGCGCGCCGCCCCGGCTACGTATGCCCCAGCTTCGCCACCATCGCCGGCTTCAACGCCAACGGCGCCATGCCGCACTACCGGGCCACGGCCGAATCGCACGCCATCATCGAGGGCGATGGGCTGCTGCTGATCGATTCCGGCGGCCAGTACCTGGGCGGCACCACCGACATTACCCGCGTGGTGGCGGTCGGCCAGCCCAGCGCCGACCAGAAAGTCGATTTCACCCTGGTGCTCAAGGGCATGATCGCGCTGTCGCGCGCCGCATTCCCGCGCGGCACGCCGTCGCCCATGCTCGACGCCATCGCCCGGGCGCCCATCTGGCAGGGCGGGGCCGAGTACGGCCACGGCACCGGCCACGGCGTCGGGTACTTCCTGAACGTGCACGAAGGGCCGCAGGTCATTTCCTATCGGGCCGCGCCCACCGCCCACACCGCCATGGAACCGGGCATGATCACCTCGAACGAGCCCGGCATCTACCGACCCGGGCGCTGGGGCGTGCGCATCGAGAACCTGGTGGCCTGTCGCAGCTGGCTCGAGGGCGAGCTGGGCGAGTTCCTGTGCTTCGAAACCCTGACCCTGTGCCCCATCGATACCCGCTGCATCGAGGTTTCACTGCTGCGGCCCGACGAAATCGCGTGGCTGGATGACTACCACCAACTGGTGTGGGAGCGAGTGTCGCCGCTCGTCGAGGGCGCGGCGCTGGACTGGCTGCGGGAAAGGACTCGGCCCTTGCAGGTGCGGTAAGGCAGGTGAGGGCGCGTCCGGGCCCCCGGACGCCACCGAGGCCAAGGCGCCCGCCCCGGCCAGCCCGGCCGCCAGAAGAACCAACGAAAACCCGCAGGCCCCCAAGGGCATCCCCCCCTGTTACCAGATCAGACCTCAGGGAAAACCCCTGCTCCCCTGATCCCCCGGCTATAATCCAAATTTCCCGCATGCGCCCGCTCGTCCCGGGCGCCTATTACGATGACCAAATACGTATTTGTCACCGGCGGTGTGGTGTCTTCCCTGGGCAAGGGGATCGCCGCCGCGTCCCTCGCCGCGATCCTCGAATCGCGCGGTCTGCAAGTCACCCTGCTCAAGCTCGATCCCTACATCAACGTCGATCCCGGCACCATGAGCCCGTTCCAGCACGGCGAGGTGTTCGTCACGGAAGACGGCGCCGAAACCGACCTGGACCTGGGCCACTACGAGCGCTTCATCTCGGCCAAGATGCACAAGGTGAACAACTTCACCACCGGCCAGATCTACGAATCGGTGCTGCGCAAAGAGCGCCGTGGCGATTACCTGGGCAAGACGGTGCAGGTCATTCCGCACATCACCAACGAAATCCAGGACTTCATCGCGCGCGGCGCCGATGCGGCCTGGAACGGCGCCACCGACGTGGCCATCGTCGAAATCGGCGGCACGGTGGGCGACATCGAATCCCTGCCGTTCCTCGAGGCGGCGCGCCAGATGAGCCTGCGCCTGGGCCGCAACAACGCCGCCTTCGTGCACCTGACCCTGGTGCCGTTCATCGCCTCGGCGGGCGAGCTCAAGACCAAGCCCACGCAGCACTCGGTGCAGAAGCTGCGCGAAATCGGCATCTATCCCAACCTGCTGCTGTGCCGCGCCGACCGCCCCATCCCCGACGACGAGCGCGCCAAGATCTCGATGTTCTCCAACGTGCCGTTGGACGCGGTCATCTCGGTCTGGGACGCCGACTCCATCTACAAGATTCCCGCCATGCTGCACAAGCAGGGCGTCGACAACATCGTCTGCGAGGCCCTGGGCCTCACGCCGCCGCCGGCCGACCTGTCCATGTGGGACAACCTGGTCGATGCCCTCGAGCATCCCACGCACCAGCTCACCATCGGCATGGTGGGCAAGTACGTCGATCTCACCGAATCGTACAAGTCGCTGTCCGAAGCCCTGGTGCATGCCGGCATCCACACGCGTTCGAAGATCAACATCGAGTACATCGATTCCGAAGACATCGAAACCCGTGGCACCGACCAGCTCAAGCACCTGGACGCCATTCTGGTGCCCGGCGGCTTCGGCAAGCGCGGCACCGAAGGCAAGATCGCCGCCATCCGCTATGCGCGTGAAAACGGCGTGCCCTACCTGGGCATCTGCCTGGGCATGCAGCTGGCCGTCATCGAGTTCGCGCGCCACGTCGCCGGCCTGGGCGGCGCCAACAGCACTGAATTCGATCCCTCGGCGCCGCACCCGGTGGTGGCCCTCATTACCGAATGGATGGACCGCGAAGGCAAGGTCGAAAAGCGTGACGCCACCTCCGACCTGGGCGGCACCATGCGCAAGGGCGCGCAGCGCTGCCCCGTCAAGCCGGGCACCCGCGCGCAGGCCATCTACGGCGACGACGTCAACGAACGCCATCGCCATCGCTACGAAGTCAACAACGTCTACGTGCCGCGCCTGGAAGAAGCCGGCATGGTCATCAGCGCGCGCACGCCCACTGAAAACCTGCCCGAAATGATGGAACTGCCCGACCACCCCTGGTTCGTCGGCGTGCAGTTCCACCCCGAGTTCACGTCCACGCCGCGCGACGGCCACCCGCTGTTCTCCAGCTTCATCGAGGCAGCCATCGCCAACCACGCCCGCAAGGAGGCCTGAATGAAAGCCTGCGGTTTCGACATCGGCCTGGAGCATCCGTTTTTCCTGATAGCGGGTCCGTGCGTCATCGAGTCGCGCGAACTGGCCTTCGACACCGCCGGCCGCCTGAAGGAAATCACCTCCAGGCTGGGCATTCCGTTTATTTACAAAAGCTCGTTCGACAAGGCCAACCGCAGCTCGGGCAAGTCGTTCCGCGGCCTGGGCATCGACGAAGGCCTGAAAATCCTGGCTGACGTGCGCGACCAGGTGGGCGTGCCCGTACTGACCGACGTGCACGAAACCGAGCAGGTCGAGCCCGTCGCCGCGGTGGTCGACATGCTGCAGACGCCGGCCTTCCTGTGCCGGCAAACCGATTTCATCCGAGCCTGCGCCGCGTCGCTCAAGCCGGTCAACATCAAGAAGGGTCAGTTCCTGGCGCCGCACGACATGGTGCAGGTCGCCCAGAAGGCCCGCGACGCCGCCATCGAGGCCGGCGGCGACGGCAGCAATATCCTGGTCTGCGAGCGCGGCGCTTCTTTCGGATACAACAACTTAGTGTCCGACATGCGGTCGCTGGCTATCATGCGGGAAACGGGCTGTCCGGTCGTGTTCGACGCCACCCATTCGGTGCAGTTGCCGGGCGGGCAGGGCACCTCGTCGGGCGGGCAGCGCGAATTCGTGCCGGTGTTGGCGCGCGCCGCCGTGGCGGTCGGGGTGTCGGGCCTCTTCATGGAAACCCATCCCAATCCGGCTTGCGCCTTGTCCGACGGCCCCAATGCGGTGCCGCTCGACTTGATGCCCGCGCTGCTCGAGTCGCTGGTCGAACTCGATCGCGTGACCAAACGCAACGGCTTCGTCGAAAGCCAGTTCATCTGAGCCGATGCCGCCATGAATCTATTTATCGTTCAGGGAATCAAAAAATCATGAGTGCAATCGTCGATATCATCGGTCGCGAAATTCTCGACTCGCGCGGCAATCCTACCGTCGAGTGCGACGTGCTGCTGGAATCCGGCGCCATGGGCCGGGCCGCCGTGCCTTCGGGTGCGTCCACCGGCGAGCGCGAAGCCATCGAGCTGCGCGACGGCGACAAATCCCGCTACCTGGGCAAGGGCGTGCTGCGCGCGGTCGAGAACCTGAATACCGAGATCTCCGAAGCCCTGATGGGTCTCGACGCGCAAGAGCAAACCTTCGTCGACCGCACCCTGATCGAGCTTGACGGCACCGACACCAAAGAACGCCTGGGCGCCAACGCGCTGCTGGCCGCCAGCATGGCCGTGGCGCGCGCCGCGGCCGACGAGTCCGGCCTGTCGCTGTACCGCTATTTTGGCGGGAGCGGCCCCATGAGCATGCCCGTGCCCATGATGAACGTCATCAATGGCGGCGCGCATGCCAACAACACGCTCGACCTGCAGGAACTGATGATCCTGCCGGTGGGCGCCACCAGCTTCCGCGAAGCCCTGCGCTGGGGCGCCGAAGTCTTCCATGCCCTGAAGAAGCTCATTCACGGCCAAGGCATGTCCACCGCCGTGGGCGACGAGGGCGGTTTCGCGCCCAACGTGCCCAACCACGAGGCCGCCATCCAGCTGATCCTGAAGGCCATCGCCGAAGCCGGCTACGAGCCGGGCTCGCAGATCGCGCTGGGCCTCGATTGCGCCAGCTCCGAGTTCTACCGCGACGGCAAGTACACGCTGGCCGGCGAAGGCGGCCTGTCGCTGTCGTCGCAAGAGTTCGCCAACCTGCTGGCCACGTGGTGCGACAAATACCCCATCATCAGCATCGAAGACGGCATGGCCGAAAACGACTGGGAAGGCTGGAAGCTCCTGACCGACCAGCTCGGCAAGAAGGTGCAATTGGTGGGCGACGATCTCTTCGTCACCAACACCCGCATCCTGAAAGAAGGCATCCAGAAGGGCGTGGCCAATTCGATCCTCATCAAGATCAACCAGATCGGCACCCTGACGGAAACCTTCGCTGCTATCGAAATGGCCAAACGCGCCGGCTATACGGCCGTGGTGTCGCATCGTTCGGGCGAAACCGAAGACTCCACCATCGCCGACATCGCGGTGGCCACCAACGCCATGCAGATCAAGACCGGCTCGCTGTCGCGTTCCGACCGCATGGCCAAGTACAACCAGCTGCTTCGCATCGAAGAAGAGCTGGCCGAAGTGGCCTCTTACCCGGGCCTCGACGCGTTCTACAACCTGCGTTAACCACGTCGGCCGGGCGCGGCGCGCCCGGCCCTTGCGGTTGGCCGCCATTGTTCAGGGTGTACGCATATGCGCCTGTTGTTCCTGGTGCTGCTAGTCTTGCTGGGCCTGATCCAGTACCCGCTCTGGCTGGGCAAGGGCGGCTGGTTCAAGGTATGGGACCTGCAGCGCCAGGTGGCCGCACAACACGAGACCAATGATGGCCTGCGCGCGCGCAACGCGGCGCTCGAGGCCGAAGTGCGCGACCTTGCCACCGGCGTGGGCGCCATCGAAGAGCGCGCTCGCAGCGAACTCGGCATGATGCGCGAAGGCGAGGTCTTCGTGCAGATCGTGCCCCCCGGCACGCCCGTGCCCCAGCCGGCCCCCGGCGCCCCAGGCCAAACCGCCTCCGCGCCACGCCGCTGACGACAGGCGCCAGGCTCCCCGTTTGCACACCCAACCGATCCCAGACAGGTGTCAGGCTCCGGCAGGTGCCTGACACCGAGGTGGGCAGCAGTTGCTCCAACCCCACGGTGTCTGACACCCTGCGGGAGTCAGACACCTGAGCCAGCTGGCCGACCAGATGCGACCGCACTTCAACGGATGTCGGCCCCACGCTTGCGCACCCAACCGCCCGCAGACAGTGTCAGGCTTCCCGCTTGCGCACCCAACCGACCCCAGACAGGTGTCAGGCTCCGGCAGGTGCCTGACACCGAAGTGGGCAGCAGTTGCTCCAACCCCGCGGTGTCTGGCACCCTGCGGGAGTCACGCAGCCGGAACGTGTTCCGTGGGAATAAACCGCCTGAACTCCACCGCCTAAATCGGCTTTTCACGGCCCGTCGCGGGCGCAGTCCCAGCTTCCGTACACCACCGGTCCTTGCCGTGCGGCGGGTGGCGCATGCCAATCGACCGGGTGCGACTGCATTTCGATGCGCAGTTCCAGTTGCAGGGCCAGTAGCCCGCTGTGCAGGGCGCGTTGCGCGCAAGAGCCGGCAGGCCGGCCCATTTGCCGCAGCAGCGCGCGGGTTATCGGCGCCAGCGGCCGGTGCAGGGCGGTCAGGCGCAGGTGCAGGGTGTTGGCATCGAATATCGTGGGGCCGCCCGCCATGGCGCCGCGCGCCGCGTGCTGTTCGGCCTGGTAGTCGTTGCTGACCGCGCGACGCCCGGCGATGCCTGCCACTTTCAGGCCAGGGCGTGCGTGGGCCTGGAATGCGGCCGTGCCGGGCTGCAGCACTTCGATGCGCCATGGCGGCATGCCGTCCGTTGCACCGCCCGTCCGGGCGAATGGCTGCAAGGCCTGTTCGAATGCACGGGCAATGGCCGCTGGCCGGCCGTGCTGCGTGGCGCCGGCGCGGGCGGCGTCGAGCAGGGCGACATAGGCCAGTTGCCGCGCCAGGTGCCAGTGCACCGCCTCGGCGGCCAGCACGCCCAGCAATAGCAGGGGCGGGGCGGCCAGGGCGAATTCCAGCAACGCGGCACCGCGGCTGCGGCCCGGCACGCCAAGGCGCAATTGTGCAAAGGTCTGGTAGCGCATCGCCGCAGTGTGCCTGCCGCCACCCAGGCCGTCGATTGTGGCATCTACGCCCGGCAAAACCCGCGCGGCCCGCCAGCCGCAAGACGGGCAGCGGGCGGCGCTTCGACAGCGGCGCTCAGTGCACCGTGGGAGGATCCTGCTCGGGCATGGGCTTGGCCGGGGCGAACAGCCCCGAGCAGTCGACCGCGTCGAATTCATACGGCTTGCCGCAGAAATCGCAGGTGACGCGCACGTTGCCTTGCTCGGCCAGAATGTCCTGGACCTCGCGCTCGCCCAGGGTGCGCAGCATGGACGACACGCGCTCGCGCGTGCATGTGCAATGCCAGCGCACCGGAATGGGCTCGAAGGCGATCAGGGTTTCTTCCCAGTACAGCCGGTGGATCAGGGTGTCGATGTCGGTGCGGACCAGTTCGTCGGGCTCGAGCGTGTCGGCCAGCACAATGGCGCGCGCCAGCGTGTCGGCGGTGCTTTCGGCGCGCGCCGCGCCGCCCTGGTCGGGCAGCCGCTGCACCAGCAGGCCGGCGGCATGCTGCGTATCGGCCTGCAGCCACAGGCGGGTGTCGAGCTGCTCGGAGGCTTTCATGTAGTGCTGCAGGGCTTGCGCCACGGTGTCGCCTTCCAGGGGCACGATGCCCTGGTAGGTTTGCTGCCCCGGCACCTTGCGGCGCGGGTCCAGCACCACGATGAAGCGGCCCTGGCCGTCGGGATTGAGCAGGCTTTGCATATTGCCGTCGGCCGGCACCGCGTGGCCCTCGCGTATTTTCACGGTGGCGCGCAGGCTCAGGTCCGACTGGCATTCGACCACCAGCAGCGCGATAGGTCCGCTGCCCTGGATCTGCAGCAGCAGCGACCCCTCGAACTTGATATTGGCCGCCAGCAGTGCCGCGGCCGCCATCAGTTCGCCCAGCAGGCGCTGGACGGCGGGCGGATACTGGTGGTTTTCCTGGGCGGACAGCCAGGTGTCGTGCAGCCGTACGGCCTGGACCCGCACTGAGCGGTCTTCGAACAGGTATTTCTTGAGTTGATCGGTCATGGAGGAATGTTAGCCGATCGCCCGGTTCCTTCGCGTCAGCCGATGCGCTTGAGCGCCTGCTTGTAGTGCCGTCCGCGCGTCTCGTAGTGGCGCGTGTTCTTGTGCATGGTGGCGATTTCCCCGGCGGTGAGCTCGCGCACCACCTTGCCGACGCCGATGACCAGCGAATTGTCGGGAATGACACGGCCCTCGGGGATGATGGCTCCCGCGCCCACCAGGCAGTTGCGCCCCACCACGGCATTGTTCAGCACGATGGCCTGCATGCCGATCAGGGCGCCTTCATGGATGGTGCAGCCGTGCAGCATGGCCTGGTGCCCCACCGTGACCCCCGGGCCGACCGTCAGCGGACAGCCCTCGTCGACGTGCAGCACGCTGGATTCCTGGATGTTGCTGCCCGCCTGGATGACGATGGGCGCGTTGTCGCCCCTGATGGACACGTGCGACCAGATACTGACGCCCGCCTGCAAGGTGACGTCGCCGATGATGTCGGCGCTGTCGGCCACGTAGACAGTGGGGTCGATGTCAGGCGTTTGCTCGTCGAGCTGGTAGATGGGCATGCAACGGTCTCCGGTATGCAATCAGGCCTGGGTGGCGGCCGCCCGCGCTTCTTCGCGCTGGCGCAGCACCCTGCGCTGGATTTTACCGGTGGTGGTCATGGGCAGCTCATCGATGAACTCGATTTCCTTCGGGTATTCGTAGGGCGCCAGGCGGTCGCGCACGTGCTCTTGCAAGGCCTGGATGAGCTCGGCCTGGTCGTGGCCGGCGTATTCGGGGGTCAGCACCACGTAGGCCTTGACCAGCGCGCCGCGCTCGGCATCGGGCTTGGGCACCACTGCGGCATTGGCCACGGCATCGTGCCCCAGCAGGCAATTCTCGATTTCGCCCGGGCCGATGCGGTAGCCGGCCGACTTGAACACGTCATCGGCGCGGCCCGCATACCATAGGTAGCCATCGGCATCGATGCTGGCCAGGTCGCCGGTGCGGCACCAGTCGCCGGTGAATTTGGCCTGGGTGGCGGCCTCGTTGCGCCAGTAGCCCAGGAACAGGATGGGGTCGGGAAAACCGTGGATATCGAACCGGTTCAGCGCAATTTCGCCGGTTTCGCCCGGAGCGACCGGCTGGCCCGCGTCATCGATGACAGCCACCTGGTGGCCCGGGTAGGGGCGTCCCATGCTGCCCGGCCGGGCCGGCCAGCGCAGGCGGCTGTTGCCCACCAGGTAGTTCATTTCGGTCTGGCCGAACATTTCGTTGGGGGTGATGCCCAGCGCGGTCTGGCACCAGGAAAACACGGTTTCGCCCACGCTCTCGCCAGCGCTCATGACCGCGCGCAGGGCCAGCCGGTAGCGGCTGGCGGGCTCGGGCACCGCCTTCATCATCATCTTGAGCGCGGTAGGGAACAGGAAGGTATTGGTGACCTGGTAGCGCTCCATCAGTTCGAAGGCCCGCTCGGGCGTGAAGCGCCCTCGCGTGCCCACGATGGGGTGGCCGAAATACAGGGTGGGCAGCAGGGCGTCCATCATGCCGCCGGTCCAGGCCCAGTCGGCCGGCGACCAGAATACGTCGTTGGGCTTGGGGAACCAATCTTGCGACGCCACGAAGCCCGGCAGGTTGCCGATCAGGACGCTGTGGGGCAGCAGGGCGCCCTTGGGGGCGCCGGTGGTGCCCGAGGTGTACAGCAGGATGGCCGGGTCGGACGCGCGCGTGGGCACGGGCTTGAATTCGCCGGGCTGGCGGGCCAGCAGGCTGCGCCACGGCAGCACGCGCTCGTCGGCGAAGCCGATGCCGATGATCTGGTGCAGGTTGGGGCAGTTGTCGCTGATTGCCAGCAGGTTGGCGCTGGAGGCGTAGTCGACGATGGCGATCCGGGCGTCGGAGTCGCGCAGCCGGGTTTCCAGGGCTTCCGGGCCGAACAGCGACGACAGGGGCACGACCACCGCGCCGACGCTATAGATGGCCATGTGCGCCACGGCCGTCTCGGGGCGTTGTCCTAAAACCACACCGACACGGTCGCCGCGCTCGACGCCCATCTTGACCAGGCCATTAGCCAGTTGGTTGGCTGCCTCGGCCAGGCGCGCGTAGGTCCAGACTTCGCGGTTGCCGGCCTCGTCTTCGTAATAGATGGCGATACGCCGGGCGTCGGAGCTGCTGGCCGCCCAGCGGTGGCAGCAGGCTTCCGCAATATTGAATTGGGTCGGCACCAGCCAGCGGAATGATTGGTAGAGCGCGTGATATTGGTCGTTCATGGCCCTATGTTGTAAGCGCGCCGGCGACCGTCCCCTGGGGATGCCGCCTGGGACCGGGATGCCCCAAGTGCAAGCATGACCTAGAGGGCCGCGAACTGCAACATTCCCGTGCGGCTAACGGGGACGTATAAGGGTTTTTACGGGTGTTTGTCCTGTCGGCGCAAGGCCGAGGGCAAGGCCGGCAGCGACAGCGGCCGGCGGCCGCGCGCCACGGCCGCCCCGATTTCGCGCCGGGCATGCTGCGCGGCCCAGTCCACCAGCACCAGTTGGCCGTCGTGCGATTCGGCCAGGGCCGACAGGCTTTCCACCCAGTCGCCGTCATTGCAGTACAGCACGCCACCCACTTCGCGCAGCTCGGGCTTGTGGATATGGCCGCACACCACGCCGTCCAGGCCCCGGCGGCGCGCTTCGCCGGCCAGGGCTTCTTCGAAGTCGGTAATGAACGCCACGGCGTTCTTGACCTTGTGCTTCAAATACTGCGATAGCGACCAGTAGTGCAGGCCGAGCCGGTGCCGCAGCCGGTTGAAATGGTGGTTCAGCCACAGCGCCGACTGGTACAGCGTATCGCCCAGATGAGCCAGCCATTTGCTGTGCTGGATCACGCCATCGAACTGGTCGCCGTGCAGCACCAGCAGCCGCTGTCCGCGCGCCGTCACGTGCACGTCTTCGTCCAGGATCTCGATGTCGCCGAAGGCGTATCCGACGAACTCGCGCGCGAACTCGTCATGGTTGCCCGGCACGAACACTACGCGCGTGCCGTTGCGGGCCTTGCGCAGGATGCGCTGCACGACATCGTTGTGGGCGCGCGGCCAATGCCAGTGTTTGCGCAATTGCCAGCCGTCGACAATGTCGCCCACCAGGTACAGCGTGTCGGATTCGTTGCGTTCCAGGAAATCCAGCAGGAATTCCGCCTTGCACCCGGCTGTGCCCAGGTGCAGGTCGGAAATCCAGAGTGTGCGCCAGTGGGTAGGGCGGATTTCATTCACGTGGGCATCCCGCGGGGCTGTCGTCATGCCCACGGATGTAATCATCCAGGCGTGACGCCAGTGTGACCGCCGGATGACGCCGTTGTGACGGATGCGTCCCCGGCGAGGCTTCTCAGGCCTTGCGCGGCGGCGCGTTGCGCAGGCGCGTGCCCAGCAGCCGGTCGTGCAGGAACTGCCCCTCGCGGTCGAACCACGACCAGACGAAGATGGCAAAAGGTGCGGCGACGATGAACATGTCTACCGACTTCCAGCCGGTAGCCGCTGAGGCAACGCCCACGATGCCCGCGCCTACCAGCACGGGCGGCCAGGCCAGCACGTAGCGCGCCATCAGGCGCGGCACCGAAGGCGGCCGGCCATCGCGGTCGACCAACCGGATGTTCCAGGTTTTCATGGGCAGCGTCTGGCCCTTGCGGCGCCAGCACAACACGAAGTAGGCCCCAATGGCCAGGAACAGCCATGCCTGGCGGGCGTGGCGCAACATCAGGGCATGCCGGCTCTGGGTCAGCGTGTCGAACAGGTAGCCGGCCAGGAACACCACGCCGAACAGCAGCACGGCTTCGTACATCATGCAGGCAAAGCGGCGCAGCCGGCTGGGGGTTTGTTGGGGGGCGATGTCGGTCATGGGGGCGTATTATCCCGCATCCCGATCGGGTGAAAAAAAACAACTCTCGCGCCGCGTCGTGTGGGCGCGCTACTTGGGGGCATTCCTGTCCGGAGGCCGAGCCGTGGACAAAAAAAACCCACCGTTGCGGGTGGGTCTTAAAAGGGGCTGTAGCAGCCCCCAAGGGGAAATCGGTATGTGGCGCGGCTTGGCTTCTGGCTTCAGGCGGCCGAGTGCGCGGCCTTGGCGCCGGCGGCTTCGCGGGCCACCAGGGACTTGATGCCCTTGCCCAGCTTGCGCAGGCTCGAGGCCAGGGCGCGCATGGGACGGGGGCGGAACTGTTCTTCGATGGCTTGCAACATCAGCTGACGCTCGAGTTCGTCGGTCAGTCGGACGGTGGGGTTGACGTTGATCACGATGATTCCAGGACTTGCGTAAATTTAAAGCGAGTGCTTCGCTACGGGTTAACCCGAATTTTAGGGTTAACCCTGAATTTATGCAAGCGCCTGGTGCAACGCGCGCAATTTTGGTGCCGATCATGCGCCAGTTCGGCGCCTTGTGGCTTTCCGACCACAATAAAGACGCCGGATTGCAGCTTTCTTACAACGACGGGTCGGGCCGGTCCCGGTAGCCGGCGGCCACCAGCTCGAAGCCGAACAGGCGGCAGTCGAGCGCGCCGTTGTACAGCGGCGTACGGCGCAGCGGCTTCAGGCGCAGGCGTTGCGGCAGGTCGCGGTCGCTCGAGATGGCGTGCACCTGCCAACCAGCGAATTCCCGCTTCAGGTGGGTTGACCAGGTTCGCCAGAGGTCGTCATCATCGGCCGGCAGGCGTTCCCCGTAGGGGGGGTTAGTGACGATCCAGCCGTGCTCGGCCGGGGCCGGCACCTGCCGGGCATCGCCCACTTCGAAGCGGATGGTGTCGGCCGTCAGCCAGGCGCGTTCGGCATTGTTGCGCGCGTACTCGATGGCCATCGGATCCAGGTCGTAGCCCACCAGCGGGGCATCCAGGCTGGGCAGGATGCGCGCGCGGGCGTCGTCTTTGAGGTCATGCCAGCGCCGCGCGTCGTGGCCGCGCAGGCGCTCGAAGCCGAACGGGCGCGAAATGCCCGCCGGCACGCCCAGCGCGATCCAGGCGGCCTCGATCAGGATGGTGCCGCTGCCGCAGAACGGGTCGAGCAATGGGGCGGCGGGGTCCCAGCCGGCCAGTGCCAGCATGCCGGCGGCAAGGTTCTCGCGCAGCGGCGCTTCGCCCTTGTCCAGCCGCCAGCCGCGCTTGAACAGCGATTCTCCCGAGGTGTCGAGGTACAGCGTGGCGGTGTGGCCGGTCAGGAACAGGTGCACGCGCGCATCGGGCCGCACGGTGTCGATGCTGGGCCGTTCGCCTTCCAGTTCGCGCAGGCGGTCGCAGATGCCGTCTTTTGCGCGCAGGTTGCAGTAGTGCAGGCTTTGCACCGGGCTCTTGATGGCCGAGGTGTCCACCCGCAAAGTCTGCTCCGCGCCGAACCAGCGTTCCCAGGGCACGCTGCGGGCCAGATCGAGGATGTCGTCTTCGTGCGAGATTTCCGCGTGTGCCACTTGCAGCAGAATGCGAGTGGCCAGCCGCGAGTACAGGTTGGCGCGTTGCATGCCAGCCCAGTCGGCGCTGAAGTGGCAGCCCGCGCGGCCAGCGCGGGCGTCGGCAAAACCCAGCGCCTGCATTTCCGCGGTCAGCGCGGCCTCCAGCCCTTGCGGGCAGGGAGCGAAGGCCTCGAACGTTTCGGCTTCGCGTGCGGCGCGCGGCTGGCGGCGGCGCACGGCGGGCTGCTCGGCGTATTCTTCGGTCGCTGGCTCGGGTTGGGGGCGGAGCCGGGGCCGGGGCTGTGTCACGGGCGGCGCGGCCGGCTCTGCGGTGCGCCGTTGGGCTTTTTCCCGGGCAAGCTCCATTTGCGCGGCCGACCGCGCACGCGCGCCGCTGCGGGTGCGCTTGGAGCCGCGCTCGGCGGCGTGGGCGTCGCGCGCCGTTTTCTTGACCGTCAGCGTTTTGCGGCGGTCTTGTTCATCAGAGGACATACGAATCCGGGCCTGTGGCCAGGCAGGTGGTCAGAAGGGCTTGAGCACTACCAGCAGCACCACCGCCACGAGCAGCAAGACGGGAACTTCGTTGAACCAGCGGTAGAACTTGTGCGAGCGCGTGTTGCGGCCTTGCTCGAATTTGCGCAGCATCACGCCGCAGGCATGATGGTAGCCGATGATGAGCAGCACGAAGAACAGTTTGGCGTGCATCCAGCCATTGCCAGGACCCATGCCGATGCCGTAGCCCACGTAAAGCCACAGGCCAAGCGCCACGGCGATGACGGCCAGCATGGTGGTGAAGCGATACAGGCGGCGCGCCATGCTGACCAGACAGGACTGTACGGCGTGGTCGGGCTGCTGGGCCAGATTGACGTACAGGCGCGGCAGGTAGAACAGCCCGGCGAACCAGGACGCGATGAAGACGATATGAAAGGCCTTGACCCAGAGCATGGCGGGCGTCCGATGGGGCGTAGTGATGGCTGTATTGTAGTCAAGGATAGTGGGGGGCTGTTTTGGTTCTTGTTGTTTTGGTTCTTGCGTCGCCTTGCCGTTGCGGGGTGGGGGCTGGGCGAAGCCCGTCGGGCTCGGGCGCATACGGGCGCCCTCGGCCTGCTGCGCAGGCTGCCCCGCCGGTCAACTCGCCCAGCCCCCACCCCGCAACGGCAAGGCTGGCAGCGTTTCAATATGGCGCAACGCCATGGCACCTTGCCGCAACCTCTATCCCCACAGTGATCGTCATTCAGGATTCGGGATGCGGTGACTCGAATTCACCCGCTCCCCCAGTTTCGCGCAGTTCGCCAAGCGGCGGCGGCGCGTTGGGCGACGGGGCAGCCTGCGTAGCAGGCCGAGGGCGCCTGGTTGCGCCCGAGCCCGGCGCACGGGCGCCGCCGCCGCTTGGCGGACTGCGCGAAACGGCGCAAGAACTCCCCCCCATCAGATCACATACAAATCCACATACTCGTGTACCGGCATGGCCTCCAGCGTTTGCTGGTCGAGCGATGCCGCCAGGATGCGTGCCTGTTGCCGGGGCGGGAAGATGCGGGCCAGGTTGGTGCGGAATTTGGCTTCGAGCAGCGGGATGCCTTCCTGACGGCGTCGCTTGTGGCCGATGGGATACTCGCAGACGATCTCGTCCAGCCGGGTGCCGTCGTTGAATTCCACCGTCAGCGCATTGGCGATCGAGCGCTTGTCGGGGTCATGGTAGTTGCGCGTGAAGGCCGGGTCTTCAACGCACACGATCTTGTCGCGTAGCGCATCGATGCGCGGGTCGCGCGCCACGTCGTCTTCGTAGTCGGCAGCCGTCAGGCGCCCGAACAGTACGGGCACCGCCACCATGTACTGGATGCAGTGGTCGCGGTCGGCCGGATTGTTCAGCGGCCCCTTCTTGTCGATGATGCGAACGCAGGCCTCGTGCGTGCGGATGGTAATCCGGCTGATGTCGCCGGCTGACTTGCCGGCAGCTTGCAGCCGCTTGTGGATCTCCATGGCGCATTCCACCGCCGTCTGCGCGTGGAACTCGGCTGGGAAAGAGATCTTGAACAGCACGTTCTCCATCACATAGCTGCCGTAGGGGCGCTGGAACTTGAACGGCTGGCCCTTGAACAGCACATCGTAAAAGCCCCAGGTCTTGGCGGTAAGCACCGAGGGGTAGCCCATCTCGCCGGTACGCGCCATCAGCGCCAGGCGTACCGCGCGGCTGGTGGCGTCGCCCGCCGCCCAGCTCTTGCGGCTGCCGGTGTTGGGCGCGTGGCGATAGGTGCGCAGGCTTTGTCCGTCGACCCAGGCCAGCGACACCGCATTGATGGTTTCTTCGCGGTCCAGGCCGAGCATCTGCGCCACCACCGCGGTGGAGGCCACCTTGACCAGCACCACGTGGTCCAGCCCCACCTTGTTGAACGAATTTTCCAGCGCGATGCAGCCCTGGATTTCATGCGCCTTGATCATGCCCGACAGTACGTCGCGCATCGTCAGCGGCGCCTTGCCGGCCGCGATGGCGTTGCGCGACAGCCAGTCGGCCGTGGCCAGGATGCCGCCCAGGTTGTCGGAGGGGTGGCCCCATTCGGCGGCCAGCCAGGTGTCGTTGAAATCCAGCCAGCGGATCATGGCGCCGATATTGAATGCGGCCTGTACCGGATCGAGCTGGAATTGCGTGCCAGGCACCTTCGCCCCATTGGGCACTACCGTGCCCGGCACAATGGGCCCCAGCAGCTTGCGGCAGGCCGGGTATTCCAGCGCTTCCAGGCCGCAGCCCAACGTGTCGATCAGGCAGTTGCGGGCGGTTTCGTAGGCCGGCTTGCTGTCGATTTCATAGCCCAGGACGTAGTCGACGATATCGACCAGGACCTGGTCCGGCTCGGGGCGGATATTCGAGACAGGGGTAGACATGGCGGCTCCTTGAAGAGGGCGGGCCGGCGCGGCACGCGCGTCGCGGCCGGAAGGGGGCAACGATCAAACAGGGGCAGGAACCCCTAAACACGCTGATTGTCGACAATCTAGTCCTAAACCTGGGGAATGGCTATAATTTCCCCAGCCATAACGCGTGAATTGTCAACATGGACACCAAAATCCTGACACTGCCCGTCGCAGCCGAAGGCGAGGCCGAAACCCTGTCGGACCACGTTTTCCGCAAAATCCAGGCGGCCATCGTCAAGGGCGAGATCGCGCCGGGCAGCAAGATGTCTGAACCTGAACTCGCGCGTACCTACGGCATCAGCCGCGGGCCGCTGCGCGAAGCCATCCATCGGCTCGAAGGCCAGCGGCTGCTGGTGCGCGTGCCGCACGTGGGCGCGCGGGTCGTGTCGCTCAGTCAGCAAGAACTGTGCGAGCTCTACCAGATTCGCGAGTCCCTTGAAGGCATGGCCTGTCGCCTGGCGGCCGAGCGCATGACGCCCGCCACCGCGGGTGAACTGCGCCGCGTGCTCGAGGCGCACGAGCGCGACGAGGCCTTTCAGGCCGGGCGCGGGTACTACCTGCAAGAAGGCGACTACGACTTTCACTATCGCATCGTCCAGGCCAGCGGCAACCAGATGCTGATCCGCCTGCTGTGCGACGAACTTTATCAACTGGCGCGCATGTACCGCATCCAGTATTCGGCCACGCCCAACCGACCCCGCCAGGCGTACGCCGAGCATCACCGTATTCTCGACGCCATCGCCGATGGCGACGGGGAATTGGCGGAACTCCTGATGCGCAGGCATATCCGCGCATCGCGTCTCAACATTGAACATCACATCGCACAGGGCAACCTGCAGCGCACCGAGGCATGAACACAAAATACCGCAAGCCCCTGCCGGGCACCGACCTGGAATACTTCGATGCGCGCGCCGCCGTTGAGGCGATCGCGCCCGGCGCCTACGACGGCCTGCCTTACACATCGCGCGTGCTGGCTGAGAACCTGGTGCGCCGCTGCGATCCGGCGTTGCTCGACGACGCGCTGCGCCAGCTTGTAGAGCGCCGCCGCGATCTTGATTTTCCTTGGTTTCCGGCGCGCGTGGTGTGCCACGACATCCTGGGCCAGACCGCGCTGGTAGACCTCGCCGGCCTGCGCGACGCCATTGCCGACAAGGGCGGCGACCCGGCCAAGGTGAACCCGGTCGTGCCGGTGCAGTTGATCGTCGACCACTCGCTGGCGGTCGAGCATGGCGGCTTCGAGCCCGATGCCTTCCAGAAAAACCGCGCCATCGAAGACCGCCGCAACGAAGACCGCTTCCATTTCATCGAATGGACGCGCCAGGCGTTCCGCAACGTCGACGTGGTGCCGCCTGGCAACGGCATCATGCACCAGATCAATCTTGAACGCATGTCGCCGGTCATTCATGCGCAAGACGGCGTCGCCTACCCGGACACCCTGGTGGGCACCGACAGCCACACGCCGCACGTCGACGCGCTGGGCGTCATCGCGGTGGGCGTGGGCGGCCTGGAAGCCGAGAACGTCATGCTGGGCCGGGCGTCGTGGATGCGGCTGCCGGACATTGTCGGCGTCGAGCTCTCCGGCCGCCGCCAGCCGGGCATTACCGCCACCGACATCGTGCTGACGCTGACCGAATTCCTGCGCAAAGAGCGCGTGGTCGGCGCCTACCTGGAATTCTTCGGAGAGGGCGCGTCCAGCCTTACGCTGGGCGACCGCGCCACTATTTCCAACATGGCGCCCGAGTACGGCGCCACCGCGGCAATGTTCTCCATCGACGGCCAGACCATCGAGTACCTGACGCTCACCGGCCGCGACGACGCGCAGGTCAAGTTGGTGGAAACCTACGCCCGCACCGCTGGACTGTGGTCCGACACCTTGAACAACGCCCAGTACGAGCGCATGTTGCGGTTCGACCTGTCCAGCGTGGTGCGCACGCTGGCCGGCCCGTCCAATCCGCACCGCCGCCTGCCGGTGGCCGATCTGGCCGAGCGCGGCATTGCCGGGCCGGCCGAAACGCAGCCCGGCCTGATGCCCGACGGCGCGGTCATCATCGCCGCCATTACCAGTTGCACCAACACCAGCAACCCCCGCAATGTCATCGCCGCGGGCCTGCTGGCGCGCAACGCCAACCGCGCCGGCCTGACCCGCAAGCCGTGGGTGAAGACCTCGCTGGCGCCCGGCTCCAAGACCGTGGCCATGTACCTGGACGAGGCCGGCCTGACCGCCGAGCTGGAACAACTGGGCTTCGGGGTGGTGGCATTCGCCTGTACCACCTGCAATGGCATGTCGGGCGCGCTGGATCCCGCCATCCAGCAAGAAATCATCGAGCGCGATCTCTATTCCACGGCTGTGCTCTCGGGCAATCGCAATTTCGACGGGCGCATCCATCCCTATGCCAAGCAGGCCTTCCTGGCGTCGCCGCCGCTGGTGGTGGCCTACGCCATTGCCGGCACCATCCGCTTCGACATCGAGCGCGATGTGCTGGGCACCGACGCCGACGGCAAGCCGGTGCGCCTGAAAGACATCTGGCCCAGCGATGAAGAAATCGACGCGGTGGTGAAGGCCGCGGTCAAGCCGGAGCAGTTCCGCAAGGTGTACGAACCCATGTTCGGCATCCGCGACGAGCGCCGCGAGGCCGTCAGCCCGCTGTACCCATGGCGGGCCGCCAGCACCTACATTCGCCGCCCGCCGTACTGGGAAGGCGCGCTGGCCGGCGAACGCACCATGCGCGGCATGCGGCCGCTGGCGGTGCTGGGCGACAACATCACCACCGACCATCTTTCGCCTTCCAACGCCATTCTTCCCGATAGCGCGGCCGGCGAGTACCTGGCCAAGATGGGGCTGCCCGAAGAAGACTTCAACTCGTACGCCACCCACCGCGGCGACCACCTGACCGCGCAGCGCGCCACCTTCGCCAATCCCAAGCTGTTCAACGAGATGGTGCGCAACGACGACGGCAGCGTGCGGCAAGGCTCGCTGGCGCGCGTCGAGCCCGAGGGCAAGGTCATGCGCATGTGGGAAGCCATCGAAACCTACATGCAGCGCAAACAGCCGCTCATCATCGTGGCGGGCGCCGACTACGGGCAGGGCTCGTCGCGTGACTGGGCCGCCAAGGGCGTGCGCCTGGCCGGGGTTGAAGTCATCGTGGCCGAAGGGTTCGAGCGCATCCACCGCACCAACCTGCTCGGCATGGGTGTGCTGCCGCTGGAATTCAAGCCCGGCACCAATCGCAACACGCTGGAGCTCGACGGCACCGAAACCTACGACGTGATCGGCGAGCGCAAGCCGCGCGCCGACCTGACGCTGGTGGTGCATCGCCGCAACGGCCAGACCATCCAGGTGCCCGTGACCTGCCGCCTGGATACGGCCGAAGAAGTCTCTATCTACGAGGCCGGCGGCGTGCTGCAGCGCTTCGCGCAAGACTTCCTCGAAGCCGAGTCCGCACAGACCGCCCGCCGCGCGGGGTGATCTTCGCTATTCCGGGGCGCTCGAGGGCGTCCCGGCAATTTTTTCCGACATACCGATTCCCAGGACAGCATCATGGCCCATGCACCCCAGATCAGGATTCCCGCCACCTATATGCGCGGCGGCACGAGCAAAGGCGTGTTCTTCAAGCTGACTGACCTGCCCGAGGCGGCCCAGGCGCCAGGCCCCGATCGCGACGCGCTGCTGCTGCGCGTGATCGGCAGCCCCGATCCCTACGGCAAGCAGATCGACGGCATGGGGGCGGCCACCTCCAGCACCAGCAAGACGGTCATTCTGGCCAAGAGCAGCCGGCCCGACCACGATGTAGATTACCTGTTCGGCCAGGTGTCCATCGACCAGCCGTTCGTCGACTGGAGCGGCAACTGCGGCAATTTGTCGGCCGCCGTGGGCCCGTTCGCCATCGCCAACGGCCTGGTCGATCCGCAGCGGGTGCCGGCCGACGGCATTGCTGTCGTGCGCATCTGGCAGGCCAACATCGGCAAGACCATTATCGCCCATGTGCCCATGACGGGCGGGGCGGTGCAGGAAGCCGGCGATTTCGAACTCGACGGCGTCACTTTTCCTGCCGCCGAGGTGCAGCTCGAATTCATGGACCCGGCTGACGACGGCGACGCGGGCGGCTCGATGTTTCCCACCGGCAACCTGATCGACGAGCTCGAGGTGCCGGGCGTGGGCACGTTCAAGGCAACCTTCATCAATTCCGGCATTCCCACCATCTTTCTCGAGGCCGCGGCGCTGGGCTATACCGGCACCGAGCTGCAGGACGACATCAACGGCGACCCCGCCGCGCTGGCCCGCTTCGAAACCATCCGCGCCCACGGCGCGCTGCGCATGGGCCTGATCAGTTCGCTGGAAGAGGCCGCCGGCCGCCAGCACACGCCCAAGGTGGCTTTCGTGGCTCCGCCCGCCGACTACACGGCATCCAGCGGCAAGCGCATCGCCGCCGGCGATGTCGACTTGCTGGTGCGGGCCATGTCAATGGGCAAGCTGCACCACGCCATGATGGGCACGGCCTCGGTCGCTATTGCCACCGCGGCCGCGGTGCCGGGCACCCTGGTCAACCTCGCCGCCGGCGGCGGCGAGCGCGAGGGTGTGCGTTTCGGCCATCCGTCGGGCACGCTGCGCGTGGGCGCCCAGGCCCGCCAGGTCAACGGCGAATGGACCGTCACCAAGGCCATCATGTCGCGCAGCGCGCGCGTGCTCATGGAAGGCTGGGTGCGCGTGCCCTGGGCGCCTCGCGCCTGACGGGAAGCTTGGGGGGGCGTGGCCGGAGGCTGGCGTTGTTCGCTCAGCCTGTGGGTGTCGGCCAGGTGCCGCCCAGGTGTCAGGCGCCCTTCGGGAGCCTGACACCTGGTCCTCTGGCCCGGCTGGGCCCATGCCCAGACCTTTTGCAATGCGCGTGACCCCAGGCGCTTACTTGCGCTTTTCCAGCGGCAGGTATTGCTGGAGGAGTCAGGCTCCCGAAGGGTGCCTGACACCATCTTGTTGAAACAGGCTCTGCCCACTTCGGTGTCAGGCACCCGTCGGGAGCCTGACACCTGATCCTCTGGCCCGCCTGGGCCCATGCTCAGACCTTTTGCAATGCGCGTGACCGCAGGCGTTTACTTGCGCTTTTCCAGCGGCACGTATTGCTGGAGGTGTCAGGCCCCCGAAGGGTGCCTGACACCATCTTGTTGAAACAGGCTCTGCTCACTTCGGTGTCAGGCACCCTTCGGGAGCCTGACACCTGGTCCTCTGGCCCGCCTGGGCCCATGCTCAGACCTTTTGCAATGCGCGTGACCCCAGGCGCTTACTTGCGCTTTTCCAGCGGCACGTATTTCTGGTCTTCGGGCCCGACGTAATTGGCGGTGGGCCGGATGATCTTGTTGTCGACGCGCTGTTCAATGATGTGGGCCGACCAGCCCGCCGTGCGCGCTATGACGAACAACGGGGTGAACATGGCGGTGGGCACGCCCATCATGTGATAGCTCACGGCCGAGAACCAGTCCAGGTTGGGGAACATCTTCTTGATGTCCCACATGACGGTTTCCAGGCGTTCGGCGATGTCGAACATCTTGGTGCTGCCGGCCTTTTTCGACAGCTTGCGCGCCACTTCCTTGATGACCTTGTTGCGCGGGTCGGACACCGTGTACACCGGATGGCCGAAGCCGATGATGACTTCCTTGGCTTCGACGCGACGGCGGATGTCGGCCTCGGCTTCGTCGGGGCTGTCGTAGCGCTTCTGCACTTCGAAAGCGACTTCGTTGGCGCCGCCATGTTTGGGGCCGCGCAGCGCACCGATGGCGCCGGTGATGGCCGAATAGATGTCGGAGCCGGTGCCGGCAATGACGCGTCCGGTGAAGGTCGACGCATTGAACTCGTGCTCGGCGTACAGGATCAGCGAGGTGTGCATGGCGCGCACCCAGTCGTCCGACGGCTTCTTGCCATGCAGCAGGTGCAGGAAGTGCCCGCCGATGCTGTCGTCGTCGGTCTGCACGTCGATGATGCGGCCGTTATGGCTGTAGTGGTACCAGTACAGCAGCGCCGAGCCCAAGTTGGCCATCAGGCGGTCGGCGATGTCGCGCGCGCCGGGAATGTTGTGGTCGTCTTTCTCGGGCAGCACGCAGCCCAGCACGGACACGGCCGTGCGCATCACGTCCATGGGGTGGCTGGAAGCGGGCAGGCTTTCCAGGGCGTCCTGCAGTTGGGCGGGCAGGCCGCGCAGCGCGCGCAGTTTTTCTTTGTAGGCCTTCAGCTCAGCCTTAGTGGGCAGCTTGCCGTGCACCAGCAGGTGCGCGATTTCTTCGAACTCGGCGGTGCCGGCGAAATCCAGGATGTCATAGCCGCGGTAATGCAGGTCGTTGCCGGTGCGGCCCACCGTGCACAGGGCAGTGTTGCCGGCCACCACGCCGGACAGCGCCACGGATTTCTTCGGCTTGAACCCGGTCTTTTCCTCGGTGGGCGTGCTGGTTTTCTTGACGGCCGGCTTCTTTTGCGAGGTGCTCATGTCTCTGACTCCTTACCCTTGGGGGGCGTAGATGGGGCGTAATGAAAATACGGAAATGCGGGCCTATTTGCCTTTGCCCTGCTGGAACAGCGCATCCAGCTGCGATTCGAAAGCGTGGTAACCAATGCGGTCGTACAGTTCGTCGCGGGTCTGCATGGTGTCCAGCACGTTTTTCTGGTGGCCGTCGCGGCGGATGGCCTGATAGACATTTTCGGCGGCCTTGTTCATGGCGCGGAAGGCCGACAGCGGGTACAGCACCATGGCCACGCCCACGCCGCGCAGTTCTTCCACCGAGAACAGCGGCGTCTTGCCGAATTCGGTAATGTTGGCCAATACCGGCACCTTGACGGCCTTGGCGAAGCGGTCGTAGGTGGGCAGGTCGTAGGCGGCTTCGGCGAAGATGGCGTCGGCGCCGGCTTCCACGCAAGCCAGCGCGCGCTCGATGGCGGCATCCACGCCATGCGATGCGATGGCGTCGGTGCGGGCGATCAGGTAGAAGTCGGAATCGGTGCGCGCGTCGGCGGCGGCCTTGACGCGGTCGGCCATTTCCTGGGTGCTGACGATTTCCTTGCCCGGCCGGTGGCCGCAGCGCTTGGCGCCGACCTGGTCTTCGATGTGGCAGGCGGCCGCGCCGAACTTGATCAGGCTTTTCACGGTGCGCGCGATATTGAACGCCGACGGGCCGAAGCCCGTGTCGATGTCGACCAGCAAGGGCACGTCGCAAACATCGGTGATGCGGCGCACGTCGGTGAGCACGTCGTCGAGCGTGTTGATGCCGAGGTCGGGCAGGCCCAGCGAGCCGGCCGCCACGCCGCCGCCCGACAGGTAGATGGCGCGGTAGCCGGCGCGCTTGGCCAGCAGCGCGTGGTTGGCGTTGATGGCGCCGATGATCTGCAGGGGGCTTTCTTCGGCCAGCGCCTGGCGAAAGAGGGCGCCGGGAGAGGCGGGACGGGTCATGGGCGAGTCTCCGTGGAAGGCACGGACGCTCGCTCGGGCGCCCGGGCCAGATTGATGTAGCGGAAAACGCCGCGTACCGGGCGGGGCCCGGAGCTGCGCAATAAAGCTGGACCCTTGCCGCCGGCAGGCGAACCGGCCGGGAAAGACACAGGTTTATTGCGTAGAGGCCTCAAGAGGGGACGCGCGGAACCGGCTTTGCCGGTCCGCAGCGTCGTCCCCTTGAGGGGGAAGCGCACCGCGCTTCGGGGAGGGTCACACTACTTCAGCAGGTCTTTCACGCCGTCGCGCTCTTCGAGCAGCTCTTTCAGCGTGAAGTCGAGGCGCTCGCGCGAGAAGGCGTCGATTTCCAGGCCTTCGACACGCTTGTATTCGCCGTTTTCGGTGGTGACCGGCACGCCGTAGATGATGCCTTCGGGGATGCCGTACGAGCCGTCGGACGGGATGCCCATGGTGACCCACTTGCCGTTGCTGCCCAGCACCCAGTCGCGCACGTGGTCGATGGCGGCGTTGGCGGCCGAGGCGGCCGACGACAGGCCGCGCGCCTCGATGATGGCGGCGCCGCGCTTGCCCACGGTGGGGATGAACGTGTCGCGGTTCCAGGCGTCGTCGTTGATCAGCTTGGCCAGGCTCTGGCCGCCGACGGTGGCGAAGCGGTAGTCGGGGTACATGGTGGGCGAGTGGTTGCCCCACACCACGAGTTTTTCGATGTCGGCCACGGCCTTGCCGGACTTGGCGGCCAGCTGCGACAGGGCGCGGTTGTGGTCCAGGCGCAGCATGGCGGTGAAGTTCTTGGCGGGCAGGTCGGGCGCCGACTTCATGGCGATGTAGGCGTTGGTATTGGCGGGGTTGCCAACCACCAGCACCTTGACGTTGCGGCTGGCCACGTCGTTCAGGGCCTTGCCCTGCGCGGTGAAGATCTGGGCGTTGACGCTGAGCAGGTCTTTGCGTTCCATGCCCGGGCCGCGCGGACGGGCGCCCACCAGTAGGGCGACGTCGGCGTCCTTGAAGGCGGTGCGGGGATCGCTGTGAGCGGTGACTTCCTGCAGCAGCGGGAAGGCGCAGTCATCCAGTTCCATGATGACGCCCTTCAGGGCCTTTTGCGCTTTTTCGTCGGGGATTTCCAGCAGTTGCAGAATGACCGGCTGGTCTTTGCCCAGCATCTCGCCGGAGGCGATGCGAAACAGAAGGGCGTAACCGATTTGGCCGGCGGCGCCGGTGACGGCGACACGCATGGCGGGCTTGGACATGAAGGTTCTCCGTAATGAGTTCGGTGAGACAAAAATCTCGCCAATCAGTGTAATCGCTGGGCACGCCTGGGCATGCCGCCGGGCAGCCGGCAGATAGCTCGAAATCCTAGATCGAATTTACGTATACGTCAATCGCTCTTATATCTTATATAAGACATAAGACGTTGGACAATGCGCGCCGCGTTGTGCCACAATGATGTGCTTGCCCGGTATCCCGTCTGCGCTGCAGACGCTACGGCAGCGCCAGCGTCATGTTGCGCGGGCCGCGCCATCGAACAAGCACACACAACGACTTCCATGGCAGACCCCAGGCCCGAATCCGCACCACGCCATCGCGCCGCCCGCACGGCGGGCGAAGGGGCCGCTTTCAGCCCGCTTTACCGCCAGATCAAAGACCTGTTGGTGCAAAGCCTGGAACGCGGCGAATGGAAGCCCGGCGAACTCATCCCCAGCGAAATCGACCTGGCAGCCCGCTTCCAGGTAAGCCAGGGCACGGTCCGCAAGGCGGTCGATGAACTGGCCGCCGAGCACCTGTTGCTGCGCCGGCAGGGCAAGGGAACTTTCGTCGCCACCCACCACGAGGCGCGCGTGCGCTACCGGTTCCTGCGCCTGGCCGCCGACGACGAAGGCGAGGGCGGGCGCGCCGAAAGCCGCATCCTGGAATGCCGACGCCTGCGCGCACCGGCCGAAATCGCCCGGGTGCTCGAGCTGCGCGCTGGCGAAACGGTAGTTACCATCCGCCGGCAGCTGTCCATGAATCACCGGCCCACCGTTATCGACGACATCTGGCTGCCCGGTTCGCTGTTTCGCACCCTTACCCTCGAATTGCTGACCGCCAACAAGGCGCCGCTGTATGGCCTGTTCGAAACCGAATTCGGCGTCAGCATGGTGCGCGCCGATGAAAAACTGCGCGCGGTCGAAGCGCCGGCCGAAGTCGCCGGCCTGCTGGGCGTCGCGCCCGGCGCGCCGCTGCTGCAGGTCGACCGTGTTTCCTATACGTACGGCGATCGGCCGGTGGAGGTCCGCCGTGGCCTTTACCTTACCGATCGCTACCACTATCGCAATAGCCTGAATTGATGAGCTTTTTTCCTACGATTTGATACCAACCCGTTCTCTGGGCGAAAATAGCGTGTTTGCCTGCGAAGGCGAATCCAAGTTCGCTGTCACGAATCCCTAGCACCGTAACACCGAGGCCGTCATGTCCGACACCGCTGCCAAGCCACGTCCGCAGTTCCGCAATATTGGCATTGCGCAAATTGCCCGCTACCGCCTGCCCCTGGCGGGCAAGCTGTCCATCCTGCACCGCGTCAGCGGCGCGCTGCTGTTTCTCTGTCTTCCCTTGGTCATCCTGCCGCTGTTCGCGGCCAGCGTGGCCTCGCCGGAAAGCTACGCGCAAGTGGCGCAATACGCGGGCAATCCCCTGGTGAAACTGGTGCTGCTGGTCCTGGTATGGGGCTACCTGCATCACTTCTGCGCCGGCATCCGCTACCTGGTGCTCGACCTGCACATCGGTATCGACAAGGTCTCGGCCCAGAAAAGCGCCGGTGTGGTTTTCGGCGTCAGCCTGGCGCTGACTCTCGTGTTCGCCCTCAAATTGTTCGGAGCTCTGTAAATGGCCGCTACCAAGAACTATGGCCCCACGCGCCTGGTCGTGGGCGCGCATTACGGCGTCGTCGATTTCATCGCGCAGCGCCTCACCGCCGTCATCATGGCGGTGTATACCCTGGTGCTTATCATCGGTGTGCTGGTCATGCCGTCGTTCTCGTATGAAAACTGGAAGGCGCTGTTCACCTTCCACGTCTATGCGCTTCCCCTGGGCCAGATCCTGGCCACACTGTTCTTCTTTGCGCTGGCGTGGCACGCCTGGATCGGCGTGCGCGACATCTGGATGGATTACGTCAGGCCCGCAGGCGTGCGCATGCTGCTGCAGGTGCTGACCATCCTCTGGCTGGTCGGGTCGATCGTCTATTTCGCGCAAATCCTCTGGAGTATCTAAGCCGTGGTCTCTGTCCTGAATTCATTGCCGCGCCGCCAGTTTGATGTGGTGGTCGTCGGCGCCGGCGGAGCCGGCATGCGCTGCTCGCTGCAACTGGCCCAGGCGGGCCTGTCGGTGGCGGTCCTGTCCAAAGTGTTCCCCACGCGCTCGCACACCGTGGCGGCGCAGGGCGGCGTCAGCGCGTCGCTGGGCAACATGAGCGAAGACAACTGGTACTGGCACATGTACGACACCGTGAAGGGGTCGGACTGGCTGGGCGACCAGGACGCCATCGAGTTCATGTGCCGCGAAGCGCCCAATGCCGTGTACGAACTCGAACATTTCGGCATGCCGTTCGACCGGAATGCCGACGGCACGATCTACCAGCGTCCATTTGGTGGACACACCGCGAATTTTGGTGAAAAACCCGTGCAGCGCGCCTGTGCCGCTGCCGACCGTACCGGTCACGCGCTGCTGCATACCCTGTACCAGCGCAACGTGGCGGCGCGCACCCAGTTCTTCGTCGAATGGATGGCCCTGGACCTCCTGCGCAACGAGGCTGGCGACGTGGTCGGCGTGACCGCGCTGGAAATGGAAACCGGCGAAGTCTACGTCCTGGAAGCCAAGACCACCGTGCTGGCCACCGGCGGGGCGGGCCGCATCTGGGCGGCTTCCACCAACGCCTTCATCAATACCGGCGACGGCCTGGGCATGGCGGCGCGCGCCGGCATCCCGCTGCAGGACATGGAATTCTGGCAATTCCACCCCACCGGCGTGGCCGGCGCGGGCGTGCTGATCACCGAAGGGGTGCGCGGCGAGGGCGGCATCCTGCTGAACAAAGACGGCGAACGCTTCATGGAGCGCTACGCGCCCACCCTGAAAGACCTGGCGCCGCGCGACTTCGTGTCGCGCTCGATGGACCAGGAAATCAAGGAAGGCCGCGGCTGCGGCCCCGACGGCAGCTATGTGGTGCTCAAGCTCGACCACCTTGGCGCCGACGTCATCAACAAGCGCCTGCCGTCGATTCGCGAAATCGCCATCAAGTTCGGTAACGTCGACCCCATCAAAGAGCCGATCCCGGTCGTGCCCACCATCCACTACCAGATGGGCGGCATCCCGGCCAACTACCATGGCCAGGTGCTCACGCACGTCAACGGCGAAAGCAAGGTCGTCAACGGCCTGTACGCCATCGGCGAGTGCGCGGCGGTGTCGGTCCATGGCGCCAACCGCCTGGGCACCAACTCGCTGCTCGACCTGATCGTGTTCGGCCGCGCCACCGGCAACCACATCGTGGCCTCGCACCCCGAGCGCCAGCATGCGCACCAGCCCGTGCCCAAGGAAGCCGTCGAGTTCTCCCGTGACCGCGTGGCCAAGCTGGAAGCGCGCACCTCGGGCGAAAAGACGCAAGACGTGGCCAACGCCATCCGCGTGTCCATGCAGCGCCACTGCGGCGTGTTCCGCACGCTGGACCTGCTCAACGAAGGCGTGGGCCAGATCGAAGACCTGGCCAAGCAGGCCGAGCACGTCTATTTCAAGGACAAGTCCAAGGTGTTCAACACCGCCCGCATCGAGGCGCTGGAACTGACCAACATGATCGAAGTGGCCCGCGCCACCATCAAGTCGGCCGCCAACCGCCACGAAAGCCGCGGCGCCCACGCGCTGAACGACCACCCCGAGCGCGACGACGTGAACTGGCTGAAGCACACCCTCTGGTATTCCGAGGATGGCCGCCTGGATTACAAGCCCGTTCAAATGAAGCCCCTGACGGTCGAGTCCTTCCCGCCCAAGGCGCGTACTTTCTAAGCAGGATGCTGTTATGAGCACCAAGAGAATCGTCAAATTCGAGATCTACCGCTACGACCCGGACAAGGACGAGCGCCCGTACATGCAGAAGCTGGAAGTCGAACTCCAGCCCACTGACAAGATGCTGCTCGATGCGATCATCCGCATCAAGAACGACGTGGACGACAGCCTCGCCCTGCGCCGCTCGTGCCGCGAAGGCGTGTGCGGTTCCGACGCCATGAACATCAATGGCAAGAACGGCCTGGCCTGCACCACCAACCTGCGCGAGCTCAAAGAGCCCATCGTGCTCAAGCCGCTGCCCGGGCTGCCCGTGATCCGCGACCTGATCGTGGACATGACGCACTTCTTCAACCAGTACCACTCGATCCGCCCGTACCTGATCAACGACACGCCGCCACCCGAGCGCGAGCGCCTGCAGTCGCCCGAGGCCCGCGAAGAGCTCGATGGCCTGTACGAGTGCATCCTGTGCGCCTGCTGCTCGACCTCGTGCCCGTCGTTCTGGTGGAACCCCGACAAGTTCGTCGGCCCGGCGGGCCTGCTGCAGGCATATCGCTTCCTGGCCGACAGCCGCGACGAAGCCACGGGCGAGCGCCTGGACAACCTGGAAGATCCTTATCGCCTGTTCCGCTGCCACACCATTATGAATTGCGTCGACGTCTGTCCGAAGGGCCTGAACCCGACCAAGGCAATTGGCAAAATCAAGGAACTGATGGTCCGTCGGACGGTCTAGTTAAACGGTGCAGAGATCAATATGGGCAGTCTGACTGAACTCGAACGGACGCGTCTGCGGTGGCGGGCGCGCCGCGGCCTGCTCGAGAATGACCTGATCATTACCCGGTACCTGGACGCATACGAAACGCAGCTCACCGATGACGACGTCGATGCGCTCGCCCAGCTGTTCGAGCTGGGCGACAACGACCTGCTCGACCTGTTGCTGGCGCGCAAAGAGCCCGAGGGGGCGCTCGACACGCCACGGGTGCGCACCATCATCGGACAAATGCGTGAGCTCTGATTAATAGTGAGGAAATAGCGATGAACCTGTCTGACAAAAAAGCCACTCTATCCTTCTCGGACGGCTCCAAACCGATCGAGTTTCCCGTGTACAAGGGCACGGTCGGCCCGGACGTCATCGACATCCGCAAGCTGTACGGCCAGACGGGCATGTTCACGTTCGACCCGGGGTTCATGTCCACGGCGGCGTGCGAGTCGGCTATCACTTACATCGACGGCGACAAGGGCGAGCTGCTGTACCGCGGCTACCCCATCGAGCAACTGGCCGTCAACTGCGACTTTCTCGATATCTGCTACCTGATCCTGAACGGCGAGCTGCCTAACGCCGGTCAGAAGACCGATTTCGATTCGCAGGTCACTCACCACACGATGGTGAACGAGCAACTGCATTTCTTCCTGCGCGGCTTCCGTCGCGATGCCCACCCGATGGCCGTGCTGACCGGCCTGGTCGGCGCGCTGGCGGCGTTCTACCACGACTCCACCGACATCACCAACCCGCAGCATCGCCACATTTCGGCCATCCGCCTGATCGCCAAGATGCCCACCCTGGTGGCCATGGCGTACAAGTATTCGCAGGGCCAGCCGTTCATCTATCCGCAGAACGACCTGTCGTACACCGGCAACTTCCTGCGCATGATGTTCGCCACGCCGTGCGAAGAATACAAGGTCAATGAAGTCGTCGAGCGCGCGCTCGACCGCATTTTCATCCTGCACGCCGACCACGAGCAGAACGCCTCGACCTCCACCGTGCGCCTGTGCGGCTCGTCGGGCACCAACCCGTTCGCGGCCATCTCGGCCGGCGTGGCGTGCCTGTGGGGTCCGGCCCACGGCGGCGCCAACGAAGCGTGCCTGCAGATGCTCGAAGAACTGCAGGCCAACGGCGGCGTGGCCAAGGTTGGCGAGTTCATGGAGAAGGTCAAGGACAAGAACTCGGGCGTGCGCCTGATGGGCTTCGGCCACCGCGTCTACAAGAACTACGACCCGCGCGCCAAGCTGATGCAGGAAACCTGCAAAGAAGTGCTGCAGTCGCTGGGCCTGGAAAAAGACCCGCTGTTCAAGCTGGCCATGGAACTCGAGCGCATCGCCCTCGAAGACGACTACTTCGTGCAGCGCAAGCTGTACCCGAACGTCGACTTCTACTCGGGCATCGTGCAACGCGCCATCGGCATCCCGACCTCGCTGTTCACCGCCATCTTCGCGCTGGCGCGCACGGTGGGCTGGATCGCCCAATGGAACGAAATGCTGTCCGACCCCGACTACAAGATCGGCCGGCCGCGCCAGCTGTTCACCGGCGCGGTGACGCGCGACGTGCCCCCGATGGACAAGCGCTGATCTTTCCGGCGCATTTCCCGGCATGAAAAAACGCCCGCAAGGGCGTTTTTTCATGGGCGCCGCGGGCGCAACGGGCAGGGCGCCGGCGCGACGGCCGGCCCCGCGTACGCCGGCCTACATGCCGATGCCGCGCGCCATCAGCGCGGCAAACAGCGGCAGCAGCACGAACAGGTGGGTTTCCAGCATGACCCAGCGGCGGGCGCGCTTGATGTCGGCGTCGGCCGGGGCGTAGTCGGGCTGCTGGCGCGCCTGCTTGCGCCAGCGCAGAAAGGTCAGGGTCGGCACGATGGAACAGAGCCCGATAATGACGAACAGGGTGATTTTGGCGTGAAACCAGGGGTTGGCCATGTAAAAAGCGACGCCCTTGATCCCCAGGGTCAGGCGCAGCAGCCCGGTGGCCAGCACGGCCAGGGCCGAAACCAGGTACAGGCGGTCGTACAGGGCGAGCCGCCTGACTGTGTCGGGCGACAGGCCCGGGCGCAGCAGCACGGCCTCGGCGGTCATGATGACGATGAGCACAAAAATGGCCAGGTAGTGAAACCAGGCGAGCAGGGCGTCTTGCAGCATGGCGGCTCCGGAAGATCAGGGTAGTGCGTTTTTAACATTGCGGCAGGCCAATTATCGGGCCGAGCATGAAAATTGCTGCTTCGGAAGTAGAATTTCCTGGTTGCGGGCCGGCACCGGTCAAACGCCTCGATGTTGGCCAACTGCCCGGCCAGTGACAAGACCATTGCTTGCACACCATGGGAAGCCAAGACATGACACAGACATCTGACGCGTCACAGCAAGGCCGGCCACTGCAAATCGACGACATCACGGTCATCGACAATACCAAGCTCAAGAAGGCCGTGACAGCGGCCGCGCTGGGCAACGCCATGGAGTGGTTCGATTTCGGCGTCTATGGTTTCGTCGCTTTCGCGCTGGGCAAGGTGTTCTTTCCGGACGCTTCGCCCACCGTCCAGATCATCGCGGCGCTAGGCACGTTTTCGGTGCCGTTCCTGGTGCGGCCCCTGGGGGGCGTGTTCTTCGGCGTCATGGGAGACCGCTTCGGCCGGCAGAAGGTCTTGTCGCTGACCATCATCATCATGGCGGTCAGCACGTTCTGCATCGGCCTGATTCCGTCATACCGGTCCATCGGCATATGGGCGCCCGTGCTGCTGCTGTTGTGCAAGCTCGCGCAGGGGTTTTCCGTGGGCGGCGAATACACCGGGGCTGCCGTCTTCGTGGCCGAGTACGCGCCCGATCGCCGGCGCGGATTCCTGGGCAGCTGGCTGGATTTCGGGTCGATTGCCGGTTTCGTGCTGGGTGCCGGCCTGGTGGTTCTTTTGCAGACCATCCTGCTGGAGCCGACGTTCCTGGACTGGGGCTGGCGCATTCCGTTCTTCGTGGCCGGGCCGCTGGGCTTGCTGGGCCTGTACCTGCGCCACGCCGCCGAAGAAACGCCGGCCTTCACGCAGCAGCTGGAAAAAATGGAAAAAGAAGACCGGGACGCCGTGCAAGAGCGGCCCACCGTGTCGTTCCGGGAAATATTCTCGAAGTACCGCAAGCCCTTGCTGGTATGCGTGGGCATGGTGCTGGTGACCAACATTACCTATTACATGCTGCTGACCTACATGCCTACTTACCTGTCCGGCAGCCTGGGCTATTCCGAAGAGCATGGCGTGCTCATCATCGTGGTGGTGATGATAGGGATGCTGTTCGTGCAGCCGGTCGTGGGTTTTTTCAGCGACAAGATCGGCCGCAAGCCATTCTTGCTGGCGGGCAGCCTGGGCCTGCTGGTGCTGTCGGTGCCGGCCTTTCATTTCATCGGCAGCGACAACACTGGCCTGATTTTCCTGGGCCTGTTGTTCATTGCCGTGCTGCTCAACTGCCTGACCGGCGTCATGGCCTCGACGCTGCCCGCGCTGTTTCCCACGCGCATTCGCTACAGCGCGCTGGCCAGTTCTTTCAACATTGCCATCATTGTGGCGGGGCTGACGCCAACAGTGGCCGCCTGGCTGGTGGAGGAAACCGACAATCTGCTGATGCCCGCCTTCTACCTGATGGCGGCCTCGGTCATCGGCCTGGTGACTTCCCTGTTTCTGCCCGAGACGGCCAACCGGCCCATGCGCGGCGACACGCCCAGCGCGTCCAGCCATCGCGAAGCCAAGATGCTGCTGCAGCAGGCCTACGATTACATTGAAGAAAAACTGGGGGATGTCGACGAGGAAATCGCCGACATGGAGGAGAAGCTCGAGGCGCTGCGGCGGCGCCGCCAGCAATTGGCCGATCGCCACCCGCACCTGGAGTAGGGCGGGTGGCGGCCCGGGTCAGGAACGCGCGCGGGCGGCTTCCTGCTGCGCGTCGACCACCGCCAGGGCGGTCATGTTGACGATGCGCCGCACCGTGGCGCTGGTGGTCAGGATGTGCACCGGACGGGCCGAGCCCAGCAGGATGGGGCCCATGGCGATGCCGTTGCTGCCGGTCATCTTGAGGATGTTGTAGGTGATGTTGCCGGTATCCAGGTTGGGCATGATCAGCAGGTTGGCCGGCCCCTTCAGCTTGCTGTCGGGGTAGGCCAGCACGCGGATCTTTTCCGACAGCGCGGCGTCGGCGTGCATTTCGCCGTCGACTTCCAGTTCGGGCGCGCGTTCTTCGATGATGCGGCGCGCCTCGGCCATCTTGCGCGACGAGGCGGTCACGCGGCTGCCGAAGTTGGAATGCGACAGCAGCGCGATCTTGGGCACCACCCCGAAACGCAGCATTTCATCGGCGGCCTGCACCGTGATGCTGGCGACTTCCTCGGCCGACGGGTTTTCGTTGACGTGCGTGTCGGCGATGAACAGGGTCTGGTCGGGCAGCATCAGCACGTTCAGCGCGGCGTAGGTCTGCCCGGGCTTGCGGCCGATGATCTCGTCCACGTACTTGAGCTGGTTGTCGTACTTGCTGGCCACGCCGCACAGCAGCGCATCGGCGTCGCCGCGGCGCAGCAGCATCGCGCCGATCAGCGTGTTGTGTTTGCGGATCATCGCCTTCGCGATGGCGGGCGTGACGCCTTCGCGGCCCTTCAATTGGTAGTAGGCGTTCCAGGTTTCGTTGAAGCGGCTGTCGTCTTCGGGATCGACGATTTCAATGTTCTGGCCGGCCACCAGGCGCAGCCCGGCCTTCTTGACGCGCATCTCGATGACGGCGGGGCGGCCCACCAGGATGGGGCGCGCCAGGTTTTCGTCGATGACGGTCTGCGCCGCGCGCAGCACGCGCTCGTCTTCGCCGTCGGCATAGATGACGCGCTTGGGCGCTTTCTTGGCCTGGGCGAACAGCGGGCGCATCAGTTGGCCCGAGTGGTAGACGAAGCCCATCAGCTTCTGGCGGTAGGCCTCGATGTCTTCGATGGGGCGTGTGGCTACGCCGGAATCGACGGCGGCCTGGGCGACGGCCGGCGCGATCTGGACGATGAGGCGCGGATCGAAGGGTTTGGGAATGATGTATTCGGGGCCGAAGGACAATTCCTGCCCGGCGTAGGCGCGCGCGACTTCGTCGTTCTGCTCGGCCTGCGCCAGTTCGGCGATGGCTTTCACGCAGGCCAGCTTCATTTCTTCGGTGATGCGCGTGGCGCCGGCATCCATGGCGCCGCGGAAGATGAAAGGAAAGCACAGCACGTTGTTGACCTGGTTCGGGTAGTCCGAACGGCCGGTGGCGATGATGCAGTCGGGGCGGGCGGCGCGCGCCACTTCAGGGCGGATCTCGGGCTCGGGGTTGGCCAGGGCCAGGATCAGCGGGCGGTCGGCCATGGTCTTGACCATGTCGGCGGTCAGCACGCCGGCGGTCGAGCAGCCCAGGAACACGTCGGCGCCGCGCACGACGTCGGCCAGCGTGCGCGCGTCGGTTTTTTGCGCGTAGCGCTTCTTGTTGGGTTCCATGTTTTCGTCGCGGCCGTCCCAGATGACGCCGCGCGAATCCACCACGTAGATGTGCTCGCGCTTGATGCCCAGGTGCACCAGCAGGTCGAGGCAGGCGATGGCCGCGGCGCCCGCGCCCGATACCGCCAGCTTGACCTGGGCGATGTCTTTGCCGACCACTTTCAGGCCATTCAGGATGGCGGCCGACGAGATGATGGCCGTGCCGTGCTGGTCGTCATGGAAGACCGGTATCTTCATGCGCTCGCGCAGCTTCTTTTCAATGTAGAAGCACTCGGGCGCCTTGATGTCTTCTAGGTTGACGCCGCCTAGCGTGGGCTCGAGCGCCGCGATGATGTCGACGAGTTTGTCAGGGTCGTTTTCGGCGAGCTCGATGTCGAACACGTCGATGCCGGCGAATTTCTTGAACAGGCAGCCCTTGCCTTCCATGACCGGCTTGGCGGCCAGCGGACCGATGTTGCCCAACCCCAGCACGGCGGTGCCGTTGGTGATGACGCCCACCAGATTGGCCCGCGAGGTGTATTTCGACGCCGCGTCGTCACCCTGGTCAAAAATGGCCATGCAGGCCGCGGCCACGCCCGGCGAGTACGCCAGCGACAAGTCGTCCTGGTTGGCCAGGGTCTTGGTGGGCATTACCGAGATTTTGCCGGGGGTGGGGTGCGCGTGGTAGTCGAGCGCCAGTTTGGTAAGAGTTTCGTCCATGCTGATGAGAGGCCTTGCGGCACGGCTGACAAAGTAGAAGACGGGCCGCCAGGGGCCCGTCCCGGAAAAGAAGGCGTCTATTTCAACAGAAAGTGGGGGGAGATGTTTGCTGCAGTGCAGCGTATGGTGTTTTTGAGCGCGGGGTGGGGGCGGTGACCTTTTGGTCGTCCCGGCGCATCCGGCCAGGCGCGGCCGGCGCACGTGCGGCGGGCTCGGGCGCATGCAGGCGCCCGAGGCCTGCTGCGCAGGCTGCCCCGCCGCCCAACGCGCCGGCCGCGCCTGGCCGGATGCGCCGGGACTCCAACTGGGGATCGGCCGCCGGGGGGGCTGAATGCGTGCGGGGGGTCAGCTTAGCCAGGGCGGGGTCTGGCGGTGGAGGGCGCCGAGTTTTTCGCGCAGGGCCTGGCGTGCTGCCGCCAGGCTGAGGCTGTGCGGGGCGAGCAGGTCGAGTGCCTGCAAGGCGATCCAGTCGGCGCCGACCTCGAAAAAGTCGCGCAGCCGGGCCCGGGTGTCGCTGCGGCCAAAGCCATCGGTGCCTACCGTGCGGTACGGGGCGGCGATCCAGGCGCGGATCTGTTCGGGCACGGCGCGCACGTAGTCGCTGGCGGCCACGACGGGCGCGTCGCCGGGCAAGCATTGCTCGACCCAGGCCGGCGGCGTGTCCAGCCCGAGCGTGCGCGCGCGCTCGCAGGCGCGGCCGTCGCGCGACAATTCCGAAAAGCTGGTCACGCTCCAGACTTCGGCGGCCACGCCGTGTTCTTGCAGGAGGTCGGCTGCCCGCAGGGCTTCGCCCAGCATGGGTCCGGCGCCCAGCAGCCGTACTTGCGCCGAACCGTGCGCCGTGCGCACCCGGTGCATGCCGCGCAGGATGCCGGTGCGGGCGTCTTCGGCGGGCAGGGTGGGCTGGGGCAGGTTTTCGTTGGTGACGGTCAGGTAATAGAACTCGTCGTGCTGTTCGTCGAGCATGCGTTGCATGCCGTGCTCCAGAATCACCGCGACTTCATAGGCGTAGGCCGGATCGTAGGCGCGGCAGTTGGGCACGGTGGCCGCCACCAGGTGGCTGGAGCCGTCCTGGTGCTGCAGGCCCTCGCCGCCCAGCGTGGTGCGGCCCGAGGTGGCGCCGATGAGAAAGCCGCGGGCGCGCTGGTCGGCGGCGGCCCAGATCAGGTCGCCGATGCGCTGGAAGCCGAACATCGAGTAGTAGATGTAGAACGGCAGCATGGGCAGGCCGTTTACCGAATAACTGGTGCCGGCGGCGGTCCACGATGAAATGGCGCCGGCCTCGGTGATGCCTTCTTCCAGGATCTGCCCGTCGAGCGCTTCACGGTAGTACAGCACCGAGCCGATGTCTTCGGGTTCGTATAACTGGCCCTGGGCGGAATAGATGCCGATCTGCCGGAACAGGTTGGCCATGCCGAAGGTGCGTGCCTCGTCGGCCACGATGGGCACGATGCGGCGGCCCAGTGCCCCGTCTTTGAGCAGGCCGCCCAGCATGCGCACGATGGCCATGGTGGACGACATTTCCTTGCCATCGGCTTGCAGCGCAAAGCGCGCCCACTGCGCGGCCGGCGGCACGGGCAGGCGCGGCGCTTCGGTGCGGCGGCGCGGCAGGTGGCCGCCCAGCGCCTGCCGCCGCGCCTGCAGGTAGCGCAGTTCGGCGCTGTCGGCGGCCGGTTTGTAGAACTTCAGCGCCAGGCAGTCGGCGTCGGAAATCGGCAGCGCGAAGCGGTCGCGGAATGCCAGCAGGGCCTCGTCATCCAGTTTCTTCTGCTGGTGCGTCGTCATCTTGCCCTGGCCGGCCGCGCCCATGCCGTAGCCCTTTTTTGTCTGCGCCAGGATCACCGTGGGCTGGCCGCGGTGACGCACGGCGCGGTGGTAGGCCGCGTGGATTTTCACGATATCGTGCCCGCCGCGGCGCAGCCGGTCGATGGCCTCGTCCGACCAGTCGGCCACCAGGGCGGCCAACTCGGGGTTCTGGTTGAAGAAGTGGGCGCGGTTGTAGGCGCCATCATTGGCGGCGAAGGTCTGGAACTGCCCGTCGACGGTGTGCGCGAAGGCGCGCGCCAGCGCTCCGCCCGCGTCGCGCGCCAGCAGGGCGTCCCAGTCGCCGCCCCAGACCAGCTTGATGACGTTCCAGCCGGCGCCCGCGTACAGGGTTTCCAGTTCGTCGATGATGCGGCCGTTGCCGCGCACCGGTCCGTCCAGCCGCTGCAGGTTGCAGTTCACCACGAACACCAGGTTGTCGAGTTTTTCGCGCGCGGCCAGGGTCAGCGCGGCAATCGATTCGGGTTCGTCCATTTCGCCGTCGCCGAAAATGCCCCACACCTTGCGGTCGGAGGGCTGCGCCAGCGAGCGGTGCTCCAGGTAGCGCATGAAGCGGGCCTGGTAGATGGCGTTGATGGGGCCGATGCCCATCGACCCCGTGGGAAATTGCCAGAAATCCGGCATCAGCCACGGATGCGGATACGACGACAGGCCGCGCAGGCCGCGGGCACGCGCGGCGATTTCCTGGCGGAAGTGGGCCAGTTCATCTTCGCCCAGGAAGCCTTCCAGGTAGGCGCGCGCATAGACGCCCGGCGCCGAGTGCGGCTGCAGGTAGACCAGGTCGCCGGCGGCGCCGTCGCGGCTGGCGCGGAAGAAATGGTTGAACCCGACCTCGAACAGGTCGGCGGCCGACGCATAGCTGGCGATATGCCCGCCCAGTTCGCCGTGCGCCTGGTTGGCGCGCACCACCATGGCCAGGGCATTCCAGCGGTTGATGGAGGCAATGCGCTCTTCGATGGCCAGGTCGCCCGGAAAGGGCGGCTCGTCGCGCAGCGGGATGGTGTTCAGGTAGGCGCTGCGCGTCTGGCCGGCGGCGCGCACGCCCAGCGCGGCGGCCTGGGCCAGCAGTTGATCCACCACATAGGCCGCGCGCGGCACGCCGGCCGCATGCACCAGGGACTGCAGGGCTTCGCGCCATTCGGCGGTTTCGGCGGGGTCGATGTCTGTGGGCGCGGCGTTGGTCATGGCGGGGCACGTGTCTGGAGAAGTGCCCATGCTATCGCTTTCGTTCAGGCATGAGTGATCGAAAATGCGCCAGTTTGGGAGTACTAGCGGCATGATATTCTGCGATAGAAACTTTTTGTGGATTAATATGCCGACCACGCTGGACAGCACCGACCGCCGTATCCTCTCTATTCTGCAGACCGATTCCAGCCTGACCAACGTCGAGCTGGCGCGCCGTGTGCATCTGTCGCCATCGCCCTGCCTGGCGCGCGTCAAGGCCCTGGAGACCGCCGGCGTGATCCGCGGCTACGTGGCCCTGGCCGACCCGCTGCAACTGGGGCTGAGCCTGAATGTGTTCATTCAGGTCAGCCTGGAAAAGCAGGTGGAGTCCGAGCTCGAGCGCTTCCAGAATGCCATGGCCGAATGCCCGGAAGTGATGGAGTGCTACCTGATGAGCGGCGATTCGGATTACCTGCTGCGCGTGGTCGTGCCGGACATGCAGGGGCTGGAGCGCTTCGTGGTGAGCCGCCTGTCGCGCATTCCCGGGGTGCGCAACATCCGTTCGGGGTTTGCGCTGAAGCAGGTCAAGTACCAGACCGCGTTGCCGCTGGGCTGAAGCCGCAGGCGCCATGCGGGCGGCGTAGAATCGGCGGATTGTCTTCTGGAGCCGCCATCCCATGACCGCACCCGCCCGCGTGCCCGATTCGATCACATTGCCTGAACTGACCGTGCGCGGGGTGATCGTCGGCGCGCTGATCACCGTGGTGTTCACTGCGTCGAACGTGTTCCTGGGATTGAAGGTCGGGCTGACCTTCTCGTCGGCCATTCCGGCGGCGGTGATCTCGATGTCGGTGTTGCGGCTGTTCAAGGACGCCAACATCCTGGAAAACAACATGGTGCAGACGCAGGCCTCGGCCGCGGGCACCCTGTCGGCCATTATTTTCATCTTGCCGGCGCTGGTCATGATGGGGCACTGGCAGGGTTTTCCGTTCTGGCAGACCCTGGGCATCTGCGCGGCCGGCGGCATGCTGGGCGTGATGTTCACGATTCCGCTGCGCCACATCATGGTGGTGCAAAGCGACCTGCCGTACCCGGAAGGCGTGGCGGCAGCGGAAATCCTGCGGGTAGGCAGCGGGGGCAGCGACGGGGACGGCAGCGCGGCGGGCAAAACCGGCGCGGGCAAGTCCGCGCCCACCGGCATGGCCGACATCCTCAGCGGCGCCGGCGTTGCCGCCGCCGTCAGCTTTGCCGGCAACGGGCTGCGCATCCTGGGCGACGGGGTCAGCCTGTGGCCCACCATCGGCGCGGCCGTGTTCCGCCTGCCCATGGGATTCTCGCTGGCGCTGCTGGGCGCCGGCTACCTGATAGGCATCGTGGCCGGCCTGGCCATGCTGACCGGCCTGGTGATCGCCTGGGGCGTGGCCGTGCCGGTACTGACCTCGCTGGGCACGCTGCCGGCGGGGCAGTCGGTGGCCGATTACGCCACCAGCCTGTGGAGTTCACAGGTGCGCTTCATTGGCGCCGGCGTGATCGGGGTGGGCGCCATCTGGACGCTGGCGACGCTGTTCATGCCCATGATGCGCGGCATCAAGACGTCGTTCGCGGCGTTCGGCGCGGCGGGCAGGGCGGCCCAGGGCGGGGCGCCGCGCACCGAGCAGGACCTGCCGGCGCGCTGGATTTCGCTGGTGACGCTGGTGCTGGTCGCCATCCTGGTGGCCACCTTCGCCGTGTTCCTGCGCGCCCAGCCCGTTACGGCGGGCAGCGTGGCGATGCTGGTGGCCTATTCGGTGGCATTCGCCTTTATCTTCGGCTTCCTCGTGGCGGCAGCCTGCGGCTACATGGCCGGGCTGGTCGGCTCTTCCACCAGCCCGATTTCCGGCGTGGGCATCGTCGCCATCGTGCTGGTGTCGTTGCTGGTGCTGGCCCTGGAAAGCGCCGGCGGGCTGCTGGCCACCCAGGAGGGCGTGCAGATGGCCATCGCCCTGGCCATTTTCACGACCTCGGCGGTCGTGGCGGTGGCCTCGATCTCGAACGATAACCTGCAAGACTTGAAAACCGGCTGGCTGGTGGGGGCGACGCCCTGGCGCCAGCAGGTGGCGCTGCTGATCGGCTGCGTAGTGGGGGCGGCGGTGATATCGCCGGTGCTCGAGCTGCTGTACAACGCCTATGGCTTCGCCGATGCGCTGCCGCGTCCGGGCATGGACCCCGCCGCGGCCCTCTCGGCGCCCCAGGCCACGCTGATGCTGGCCATCGCGCGCGGCATTTTCACGCACCAGCTGAACTGGGCCATGATCCTCATCGGCATGGCGGTGGGGCTGGGGCTGATCCTGGTCGACCAGGTCCTGGCGCGCACTTGCGCCGTGGCCCGCATGCCGGTGCTGGCGGTCGGCATCGGCATCTACCTGCCGCCCACGGTCAGCGCGCCGCTGGTGGTGGGGGCGGTGCTGGCCTGGCTGCTCGCGCGCGCGTTGCGCGGGCGCGCCCGGCGCGCCGGACAAGCGTATGAAACGTATGCCGAGCTGCCCGGCCGGCGCGGCACCCTGCTGGCCTCGGGCCTGATCGTGGGCGAAAGCCTGGTGGGCGTGCTGATGGCGGCCATTATCGGCGCCACGGGGCAGGAAGCGCCGCTGGCCCTGGCGGGGGCGAGCTTCGCCGCCACGGCCTCGTGGCTGGGCCTGGTGGTCTTCGTGCTGGTGGCGGTGCTGTTCTATCGCCGCACGCTGGCCGCCGTGCCGGCACGCGCCTAGCCGCAATGCCGGTGGGCCCGGGCGGACCGTGGTTTTCGCGTCACAGGATGGCGGCCCGCCGCCCGGGCCGATGCCGTGCGATGCCGTCCGTAGACGGCATCATGGCGGACGTTGCGCCGGCCATGCTGCCGCGGAATGCCGCCATGCCCCAGGGTGGGGCCGGCCGCGGCGGCGCGGCGAGACAGGCGCAAATCGTAAGGGTTATACTTTCAGGCCATACGGCTTTCAAGGCTTGTACGCGCCTTCTGCCCCTGCTATCCGCTAAACGGGAAGCCCGTGTCGCGGAAGGTTTTCCTGCATCGTATCGAGTGAAGCACTCGTCAAGGTGAAGCAATATATGTCTTCCGAATCAGAATCCCTTTCCAATTCGTATTTGTTCGGCGGCAACGCCCCATACGTCGAAGAACTGTACGAATCGTATCTCGACAATCCCGGCTCGGTGCCCGACAACTGGCGCGAATACTTCGACCAGCTGCAGCACGCGCCCGCCACCGACGGTCAGGAATCCACCCGCGACCAGGCCCACGCGCCTATCGTCCAATCGTTCGCGCAGCGTGCCCGCACCAATGGCTTCGTGCAGCATTCGGTCCAGCCCGACCTGTCGATGGCCAGCAAGCAGGTCTCGGTACAGTCGCTGATCGCCGCCTACCGCTCGCTGGGCTCGCGCTGGGCCGACCTCGATCCGCTCAAGCGCCGCGAACGCCCGCCCATTCCCGAACTGGATCCGGCTTTCTACGGCCTGACCGAAGCCGACCTGGACCAGACCTACTCGGCCACCAACACGTACTTCACGACCGCCAGCACCATGACGCTGCGCGACATCCTGAAGGCGCTGCGCGACACCTACTGTCGCAGCATCGGGGCTGAGTTCACGCATATTTCCGATCCGGCCGCCAAGCGCTGGATCCAGGAACGCCTGGAAAAATCCTTCGGCGCCGCCACCTACACTGCCGAAGAAAAGCGCCACATCCTGCAGCAACTGACCGAATCCGAAGGTCTCGAGCGCTTCCTGCACACCAAGTACGTGGGCCAGAAGCGTTTTTCGCTGGAAGGCGGCGAAAGCTTCATCGCCTCGATGGACGAAGTGGTTAACCACGCCGGTGAATCGGGCGTGCAGGAAATCGTGGTCGGCATGGCCCACCGCGGCCGCCTGAACCTGCTCGTGAACATCATGGGCAAGATGCCCGGCGACCTGTTCGCCGAGTTCGAAGGCAAGCACGCCGAAGGCCTGACCGACGGCGACGTGAAATACCACAACGGCTTTTCCAGCGATCTTTCCACGCGTGGCGGGCCGGTGCACCTGTCGCTGGCGTTCAACCCGTCGCACCTGGAAATCGTCAACCCGGTGGTCGAAGGCAGCGTGCGCGCCCGCCAGGAACGCCGCGGCGACCACGAAGGCAAGCAGGTGCTGCCGGTGCTGGTGCACGGCGACGCGGCCTTCGCCGGCCAGGGCGTGGTCATGGAAACCCTGAACCTGGCGCAGACGCGCGGCTACGGTACGGGCGGCACGCTGCACATCGTCATCAACAACCAGATCGGCTTCACCACGTCCGACCCGCGCGATTCGCGTTCCACGCTGTATTGCACCGACGTGGTCAAGATGATCGAGGCCCCGGTGTTCCACGTCAACGGCGACGACCCCGAAGCCGTGGTGTTCGCCACCAAGCTGGCGCTCGACTACCGCATGCAGTTCAGCCACGATGTGGTGCTGGACATCGTCTGCTTCCGCAAACTGGGCCACAACGAGCAAGATACCCCGTCGCTGACCCAGCCGCTCATGTACAAGAGCATCGGCCACCATCCCGGCACCCGCAAGCTGTACGCCGACAAGCTCACCGCGCAAGGCGTGCTGGCCGAGGGCGAAGGCGACCAGATGGTGAAAGACTACCGCCAGCTCATGGAAGACGGCCAGCGCACCATCGAGCCCGTGCTCACCGACTACAAGAGCAAATACGCCATCGACTGGTCGCCCTTCATGGGCGCCAAATGGACCGACCAGGCCGACACCGCGGTGCCGCTGGCCGAACTCAAGCGTATCGGCGAACGCATCACCACCGTGCCCGAGGGTTTCACCGTGCACCCGCTGGTGAACAAGCTGCTGAACGACCGCCGCAGCATGGCCAAGGGCGAGATGAACCTCGACTGGGGCATGGGCGAGCACCTGGCCTTCGCGACGCTGGTGGCCTCGGGCTACGCGGTGCGCATCACCGGCCAGGACTCTGGCCGCGGCACGTTCACGCATCGCCATGCCGTGCTGCACGACCAGAACCGCGAACGCTGGAACGACGGCACCTACGTGCCGCTGCAGAACGTGTCCGACGGCCAGGCACCGTTCACCGTCATCGATTCGGTGCTGTCCGAAGAAGCGGTGCTTGGCTTCGAGTACGGCTATTCCAGCGCCGAGCCCAACACGCTGACCATCTGGGAAGCGCAGTTCGGCGACTTCGTCAACGGCGCGCAAGTGGTCATCGACCAGTTCATCAGCTCGGGCGAAGCCAAGTGGGGCCGCCAGTCGGGCTTGACGCTGATGTTGCCGCACGGCTATGAAGGGCAGGGCCCGGAACACTCGTCGGGCCGCATCGAGCGCTTCCTGCAACTGTGCGCCGACAACAACATCCAGGTGGTGCAGCCCACCACGGCTTCGCAGATCTTCCATCTGCTGCGCCGCCAGATGATCCGGCCGTTCCGCAAGCCGCTGGTCATCTTCACGCCGAAGTCCCTGCTGCGCAACAAAGACGCCGGCTCGCCCCTGACCGAACTGGCCGGCGGCAGCTTCCGCCCGGTGATCGGCGAACTCGACGACAGTATCGATGCCTCCAAGGTCAAGCGCGTGCTGGCCTGCTCGGGCAAGGTCTACTACGACCTGGTCAATGCGCGCCGCGAGCGCGAGGCCAGCCACGTGGCCATCATCCGTGTCGAACAGCTTTACCCGTTCGCCCACAAGTCGTTCGAGGCCGAATTGCGCAAGTACGGCCAGGCGACCGAGGTCGTCTGGGTGCAAGACGAGCCGCAAAACCAGGGTCCGTGGTTCTATGTCCAGCATCACTTGTACGAGAACATGGCCGAAGGCCAGAAGCTCGGCTACGCCGGCCGCCCGGCATCCGCGTCGCCCGCGGTGGGCTATCTGGCCAAGCACCAAGAGCAACAAAAGGCCCTGATCGAACAGGCTTTCGCCGCCAAGTACAAAGGCTTCATGCTGACCAAATAAGGTCCGCCGCCGACATCGAACCCCTATTCAACGGAACCCATTACCATGGCTATTACTGACGTCGTTGTTCCCCAATTGTCCGAATCCGTGTCGGAGGCGACCCTGCTCACCTGGAAGAAGCAGCAGGGCGCAGCTGTCGAGGCCGATGAAATCCTGATCGAAATCGAAACCGACAAGGTCGTGCTGGAAGTGCCCGCGCCCGCTTCGGGCGTGCTGTCCGAGATCGTCGAAGGCGACGGCAGCACGGTGACTTCGGGGCAACTGATCGCCAAGATCGACACGGCCGCCAAGGCCGCAGCCGCCCCCGCGCCGGCCGCCGAGCCCAAGGCCGAGGCGGCCGCCGAGAAGGCCGCCGCCGCGCCGGCGCCTGCATCGAACGCCGCTGCGGGCGTGGCCTCGCCCGCCGCCTCGAAGATCCTGTCCGAAAAGGGTGTAGACCCCACCACGGTGGCGGGCAGCGGCCGTGACGGCCGTATCACCAAGGCCGACGCCCAGGCCGCCAGCGCGGCTCCCAAGGCTGCCGCCGCGCCGGCCGCGCCCGCCTCGCTGTCGCTCGACGGCCGCCCCGAACAGCGCGTGCCCATGAGCCGCCTGCGCGCCCGCATCGCCGAGCGCCTGCTGCAGTCGCAACAGGAAAACGCCATCCTGACCACGTTCAACGAGGTCAACATGCAGGCCGTCATCGACCTGCGCAACAAGTACAAAGAGAAGTTCGAGAAAGAGCACGGCATCAAGCTGGGCTTCATGTCGTTCTTCGTGAAGGCCGCGGTTGCCGCGCTGAAGAAGTTCCCGCTGATCAACGCCTCGATCGACGGCAAGGACATCATCTACCACGGCTACTTCGACATCGGCATCGCGGTGGGCAGCCCGCGCGGCCTGGTGGTGCCGATCCTGCGCAACGCCGACCAGCTGTCGATCGCCGAGATCGAGAAAACCATTGCCGACTTCGGCAAGCGCGCGGCCGATGGCAAGCTGGGCATCGAAGAAATGACGGGCGGCACGTTCTCTATTTCGAACGGCGGCGTGTTCGGCTCGATGCTGTCCACGCCCATTATCAACCCGCCGCAATCGGCCATCCTGGGCGTGCACGCCACCAAGGAACGCGCGGTGGTCGAAAAGGGCCAGATCGTCATCCGGCCCATGAACTACCTGGCGTTGTCGTACGACCACCGCATCATCGACGGCCGCGAGGCGGTGCTGGGGCTGGTGGCCATGAAGGATGCGCTGGAAGATCCGCAGCGTTTGTTGCTGGACCTGTAATTCGTCATTGGCCAAGGCAAGGGTCATGCTTTCTTCTGTCGCGCCGGGCCGGGGTTTGCCGGCCCGCGCGCGGCGGGTCCTGTCGGCCGGTCTGGCCGCGGGCGCGGCCAGACTTCCCTTCGCCTACCTTGTCAGGCGGGGCGGCTGGGCAAACTCGCGCCGCTGCGCGGCGCTCAGACATGCCCAGCCGACTTCCCCCCGCCTTCCTTCGGTAGCGCCCGGCGGCCTCAACGGGCCCGCCGCGCGCGGGCCGGCAAGCCCCGGCCTGCCGCGGGCGCTCAATCAAATTCCCTCCATTCGAGATCATCATGTCCAAACAATTTGACGTCGTCGTCATCGGTGCCGGCCCCGGCGGGTACATCGCGGCCATCCGCGCCGCGCAACTGGGTATGTCGGTGGCCTGCATCGATGCCTGGCAGAACGGCCAGGGCGGCCCGGCGCCCGGCGGCACCTGCACCAACGTGGGCTGCATTCCGTCCAAGGCGCTGCTGCAGTCGTCCGAGCACTTCGAACAGGCTAATCACCACTTCGCCGAGCACGGCATCGAGGTCAAGGGCGTGAGCCTGAAGCTGGACACGCTGATCGGTCGCAAGAACACGGTGGTCAAGCAGAACAACGACGGCATCCTGTACCTGTTCAAGAAGAACAAAGTCACGTTCTTCCATGGCAAGGGCGCCTTCGCGGGCAAGGCCGACGGCGGCTATGCCATCAAGGTTACCGGCACGGCCGAAGAAGACCTGGTGGCCAAGCACGTGGTGGTGGCCACAGGTTCGTCGGCGCGCGAACTGCCGGGCCTGCCGTTCGACGAAAAAGTCGTGCTGTCCAACGATGGCGCGCTGAACATCGATGGCGTGCCGAAGAAGCTGGGCGTGATCGGCGCCGGTGTCATCGGCCTGGAAATGGGCAGCGTGTGGCGCCGCCTGGGCGCGGAAGTCACCATCCTGGAAGCCATGCCGGAATTCCTGGCCGCGGCCGACCAGCAGGTGGCCAAGGAAGCCCTGAAGGCCTTCACCAAGCAGGGCCTGGACATCCAGATGGGCGTGAAGATCGGCGAGATCAAGGCCACGGCCAAGCAGGTTACCGTGCCCTACACCGATGCCAAGGGCGGCGAGCAGAAACTGGTGGTCGACAAGCTGATCGTCTCGATCGGCCGCGTGCCCTATACCGGCGGGCTGAACGCCGAAGGCGTGGGCCTGAAGCTGGACCAGCGCGGCTTCATCGAGGTGGACGGCGATTGCAAGACCAACCTGCCCAATGTGTGGGCGGTGGGCGACGTGGTGCGCGGCCCGATGCTGGCCCACAAGGCCGAAGAAGAGGGCGTGGCGGTGGCCGAGCGCATCGCCGGCCAGCATGGCCACGTGAATTTCGACACCGTGCCGTGGGTCATCTATACCTCGCCCGAAATCGCCTGGGTGGGCAAGACCGAGCAGCAACTGAAGAAAGAAGGCCGCGAATACAAGGCCGGCAGCTTCCCGTTCCTGGCCAACGGCCGCGCTCGCGCGCTGGGCGACACCACGGGCTTTGCCAAGGTCATCGCCGACGCCAAGACCGACGAAGTGCTGGGCGTGCATATCGTGGGCCCGATGGCATCCGAGCTCATCTCCGAGGCGGTCACCATCATGGAATTCCGCGGCGCGGCCGAAGACATCGCCCGTATCTGCCATGCGCACCCGACGCTGTCTGAAGCCGTGAAGGAAGCGGCGCTGGCGGTGGACAAGCGCGCGCTGAACTTCTGATGCGGTGACGGCAGGCAGGTGTCAGGCTCCCGCAGGGTGCCTGACACCGAAGTGGGGCGGATATTCTTGCAGAGGCCGGATTGCCGATTCGCTTCGGTGTCTGACACCTTCGGAGTCAGACACCTGACGGCGCAGCGGTAAATGATGGCCGATTCGCTTCGGTGTCTGACACCTTCGGAGTCAGACACCTGACGGCGCAGCGGTAAATGATGGCCGATCCGCTTCGGTGTCTGACACCTTCGGAGTCAGACACCTGACGGCACTGCGGTAAATGACGGCTGGCCCGCTTCGGTGTCTGACACTTTCGGGCCAGGCACCTGACGATGCTTCTATAAATGGTCGAGGCGGCAGGTCCGCCTTTTTTTGGGTTTGCTGCTGCGACATGAACGTCCGCGAATATTACGAACAGGCACTGGCGGAACGGGGCTATCGGTCCGACGCGGCGCAGAAGCGGGCCGTTGATCGGCTGCAGGCCTACTACGACGATTGGGTCAGCTTCAAGGCCATGCGCTCGAACGCGCTGAAAAAGCTGCTGAACCGGCCCGACGTGCCGCGCGGCGTCTACCTGTGGGGCGGGGTAGGGCGCGGCAAGAGCTTCCTGATGGACGCTTTCTATGCCACGGTGCCGGTGGTGCGCAAGACGCGGCTGCATTTTCACGAATTCATGCGCAGCGTGCATCGCGAGCTGGAAAGCGTAAAGGGCATGCAGGACCCGCTGGATGAAGTGGCGCGCCGGGTAGCCAAGCGCTACCGGCTGATCTGCTTCGACGAGTTCCATGTGTCGGACGTGGCCGATGCCATGATCCTGTACCGCCTGCTGCTCAAGCTGTTCGAATACGGCACCTCGTTCGTGATGACCTCGAACTACGAGCCGTCTACCTTGTACCCCGATGGCTTGCATCGCGACCGCATCCTGCCGGCCATCGAACTGATCCAGAAGCGCATGGACGTGCTGAACGTGGACGCTGGCGTCGACTACCGCCGCCGTTCCCTGGAGCAGGTGCAGTGCTACCACACCCCCCTGAATGAGCAGGCGCGCGCCGCCCTGCAAGACGCCTTCGACCGGCTGGCCGACACGCCGCCGCAAGAACCGGTGCTGCACATCGAGCACCGCGAGATCCGCGCCCTGGCGCTGGGCGGCTCGGTGGTGTGGTTCGATTTCGCGACGCTTTGCGGCGGGCCACGCTCGCAGAACGATTACCTGGAACTGGCCAACCGCTTCCACGCCGCGATCCTGTCGGACGTGCCGCGCATGGGGCCGCGCCAGGCCTCCGAGGCACGGCGCTTCACCTGGCTGATCGACGTGTTCTACGACCACAAGATCAAGCTGATCATGTCGGCCGAGTGCGAGCCCGAGGCGCTGTACACCGAAGGCGCGCTGGCCAACGAATTCCATCGCACCGTATCGCGCATTCTGGAAATGCAGTCGCGCGAATACCTGGAGTCCGAACGCCGCCTGGCGGCCGGGCTGTAGCGCACCCCCCTGGTTTTGCCATTCTCGACTTCGCCCGCCACGCGATGGCGGCGGCGCCGGCTTGCGTCCAGGAATTGCTGGCGATGACATTAAGAATGATTATAATTCTCAAATTATTCGCAGCACAGAGTCCGCAGTGAAACCTGTACCTGGCGCCAGCCTGGCGCGCTATCGATGGGCCGTGGCCTCGCGCGTGGGCGCGGCCGCGCTGGGCGGCTACGCCCTGGCCTCCGCCATCGCCGCCTGCCTGGCCGTGTGGCTGCCAATGGCGCGGGCCGACGCCGTGCTCACCGCCATGCTGGTGGCTTTTGCGGCCTACGCCATAGGGGCGACCTGGGTGTTCGCCGCCCGCAACGCCTGGCGCGCCTGGGCCGGCATGCTGGGGCCCGCCCTCGTGCTGGCGGCGCTGTGCTGGCTGGGGCGCACGGCGGGGATGGCATGATGGCGCAACCGGCGCAGAACCAGGGCGAAAGCCTGCGGCAGGCCATGTCGTGGCTGCATACGTGGGCGGGGCTGGTGTTCGGCTGGTTGCTGTTCGCCATGTTCCTGACCGGCACCCTGGCGTTCTTCCGTCCCGAGATTACGCACTGGATGCAGCCCGAGATGCCCGCGCGCCAGGCGAGCCTGCCGGCCGCGCGAGCGGCCGAGGTGGCGCAGCGCTACCTGGAACAGCATGCGCCCGACGCGCCGCGCTGGTTCATCAGCCTGCCCAGCGCGCGCGAACCGCTGCTGGGCCTGCTGTACCAGGTGCCCAAGCCGGCGCCGGGCGAGCGCGGCTTCAAGCGCGTGAAGCTGGACCCCGCCACCGGCCAGGTGCTGAAGGCGCGCGAGACGCGTGGCGGCGACTTCCTGTATCGCTTTCATTTCGAACTTGAAATGGGCTTTCCGTGGGGGCGCTGGCTTGCGTCGGTGGCTGGCATGTTCATGCTGGTCGCCATCATCAGCGGGGTGATCACGCACAAGAAGATTTTCACGGATTTCTTTACCTTCAGGCCGGGCAAGGGCGGCCAGCGGGCCTGGATGGACGGCCACAATGTCCTGTCGGTGCTGGGCCTGCCGTTTCACCTGATGATTACCTTCAGCGGCCTGCTGATTTTCATGGCCATGCTGCTGCCGGCGGGCATCTCGGCGGCCTACGACGACCCGCGCCAGTTCACCAACGATATGTTCCCGGCCTTCACGCCCGCGCCGGCGGGGCAGGGCGCGGCGCCGCTGATGCCGCTGGGGCAGGTGGTGGAGCGCGCGCAGGCCGAGTGGCAGGGCGGCCGCGTCGGCCGCCTGGTGGTGGCCAACCCCGGCAAGCCGGGCGCCGTCGTGTCGGCCAGCCGCGCCGCCGAAGAACGCATCACGTACGGGCGGGGTGCGCCCAGCCTGCGCTTTGACGGCGTGGACGGCAAGCTGCTGGCGCGCCACGATGCCGACAGCGTGGCCAGGGTGACGGCCGGCGCCATCATCGGCCTGCACCTGGGCCTGTTCGCCGAGCCGCTGCTGCGCTGGCTGTATTTCCTGGTCAGCCTGGCCGGCACTGCCATGGTGGGAACCGGGCTGGCGCTGTGGGTGGCCAAGCGCCGTCAGAAGGCCGGCCCGGCCGCCCGGCAGGCGTTTTCGCTGAGGCTGGTCGACGCGCTGAACGCAGGCGCCATCGCCGGCCTGTGCGTGGCCCTGGCGACGTACTTCTGGGCGAACCGGCTGCTGCCCGCCGAGCTGCCGGGCCGCTCTGCCTGGGAAACCCGCGCCTTCTTCATTGCCTGGGGCCTGGCGTTTGCGTATGCCTCCATGTTCCGGGCCCGCATGTGGCCCGACCTGCTGGCGCTGGCCGCCGGCATGGCCCTGGGCCTGCCCGCGCTCAACGCGCTGACCACCGCGCGTCACCTGGGCGCGTCGTTGCCGGCGGGCGACTGGGTCATGGCCGGTTTCGACCTGGTCGCGCTGGCTGCGGGCATCCTGCTGGCGTGGATGGCGCATAAATCGCGCCGGCCGGCCGCCCGATTCGCGCGGCAGCCAGCACGCGCCGCGCGGCCGGCCGGGGCCTTGAAAACCGAGGTGAGTCCATGATGAGCGTCGCCGCTTTCTGCCTGGCCTATGCCGGCTTTGCCGCCCTCTGCCTGGGCATGGACCGTCACTATGAGACGGTGTTCGGACGTGCGCTGCCACGCCGCCACCGCGCCCCGCTGCGCGCCTTCGGCGGGGCCGCGCTGGTCCTGTCGCTATGGGCCTCGGCGGCCGTGTGGGGCTGGCGCTACGGCATGGTTGAATGGATCGGCATCCTGACCCTGGCGGGGCTGCTGCTGATCTGGCTGGTCAGTTTTCGTGCGGGCCCGGCGCTGGCGGTGGGCGGCGTCTGCGCCGTGGCCGCGCCAGTGCTGGCCTGGATGTAGGCCGCCGGGCGGCGTTCGCGCCTGACGCGCTACACTGCGGACTTCTCCGCAAACCGCTGTCATTCCGTCCATGAGTACCCGCGTCCTTACTGGCATCACCACCTCCGGCACCCCTCATCTTGGCAATTACGCTGGCGCCATCCGCCCCGCCATTACCGCCAGCACGCAGCCCGGCACCGACGCGTTCTACTTCATGGCCGACTACCACGCGCTGATCAAGTGCGACGATCCGGCGCGCGTGGCGCGTTCGCGCCTCGAGATCGCCGCCACCTGGCTGGCGGGCGGCCTGGACCCCGAACGCGTCACCTTCTACCGGCAGTCGGATATTCCCGAGATTCCCGAGCTGTGCTGGCTGCTGACTTGCGTGACGGCCAAGGGCCTGATGAACCGGGCGCACGCCTACAAGGCGTCGGTGGACCAGAACACGGCCAAGGGCGTGGAGCCCGACGACGGCATCACCATGGGGCTGTTCTCGTACCCGATCCTGATGGCGGCCGACATCCTGATGTTCAACGCGCACAAGGTGCCGGTGGGCCGCGACCAGATCCAGCACCTGGAAATGGCGCGCGACATCGCGCAGCGCTTCAACCACCTGTATGGACGCGACTATTTCGTGCTGCCCGAGGTGGTCATCGAAGAAGAAGTGGCTACCTTGCCGGGCCTGGACGGCCGCAAGATGTCCAAGAGCTACAACAACACCATTCCCCTGTTCGAGGGCGGCGCCGCCGCGCTGAAAGCCGCGGTCATGCGCATCGTCACCGATTCGCGGCAGCCGGGCGAGCCGAAAGACGCCGAATCATCGCATCTGTACACCATCTATCGCGCGTTCGCCACGCCGGCCGAGTCGGCGGCATTTCGCGCGCAGCTCGAGGGCGGCATGGGCTGGGGCGACGCCAAGCAAGCCCTGTGCGATCGCCTCGAACGCGATCTCGCGCCGATGCGCGAACGCTACCAAGAGCTGATGGCCAACCCGGGACGCATCGAAGACATTCTGCAGGCGGGCGCACAGAAGGCGCGCAAACTGGCTGTTCCGTTCATGGAAGAGCTGCGCCAGGCGGTGGGCCTGCGCGCCGCCGCGGCGCCGGCGGGCAAGGCGGCGGGCAAGAAAGCCGGCAAGGCCGCGCGCTTTGTCAGTTTCCGCGATGAGGACGGCACGTTCCGTTTCCGTCTGCTGGGCCCAGACGGCCAGGAATTGCTGCGCTCGCGCGGTTTCGCCAACCCCAAAGAAGCCGGCGCGCTGCTGCAGCGCCTGCAGGCACAGGGCGGGCAAGATTTCCTGCAGGCCGAAGGCCTGGCCTATGCGGCCGTGCTCGACGGCGATACAGTGGCGCAAGGCCCCCAGGCCGCCGATGCCGCGCAGCGCGATGCCCTGCTGGCGCAGGCGCGTCAGGCGTTGGCTTCGCTGGCGGGCTGACCGGGGGCCGATCCGCGCTAGCGCGCGCCGCCGGTAGCCACGATGCGGCCGTCCTGAACCTGGAAGCGCGGCGTATTGCCCTGGCCGGCGATTTCCAGCGTGTCGCCCTCGGTGTAGCCGGTAACGTTCGGGCAGTCCAGCCATTCAGGGTTGATGAAGGGAAAGTACTTCAGCGTTCCGCTGCCCTGGCTGGCGAACTCAAAGGTGGTGTTGGCCACTACTTCCGGGTCCCATTGGCTGGCGTCGAATACCATCGAGCACGCCGCGCCGATGCGGTAGACAATGCTGGCGCCCATGCTGGCAAAACCCAGCGCGCCCACGTGCAGGCTGGCGCCGTTGACCAGTTCGATCACGCGCGTGCCCAGGCGTTCGAGGGTGACGTGCTTGAACGAGACTTGCACGCCGTCGAGGGTGAGGTGCGCATACTGGCCCAACCTGATCTCGCCATAGGCCATGGTGGGGCTGATGTTCTGGTCGTTGATGGTCTGCGCCTCGTTGGCGGCGAGCGCAAGAATAGTGCTTTGCATGACGAAGGAGTCTCCGGGATGGCGCGGTCGGGGGAAAGCGGCATGACGTGACCGACGCGTGCGCCCCTCGCCAGAACCACGGTTTTCATCCACAGGCGGATGCCCTGGCGAGCAGGGAGATCCGTTGTTATTGTTTTGATACAACTTGATATTTTCGCTTAATTTATCGAGTTGCGCTCGTCTTTTTGTGCTACGGCGCTTAGGGATTAACCCGGATTTCCGCGCGTCATCCGCCAGGCGGCCGCGGCTGCGGCCAATTGCATGGCGCCGCCGGCCAGCATGGCCAGCCGCAGTCCGGGCATGCCGCTGCCCGCCAGGGTGTAGAGCGAGCCGGACAGCGCCACCCCAAGCGTGGCGCCCACCATGCGCGCCACGTTGACCAATGCGCTGGCCGTGCCGGCGCGGGCGGCCGACACGCTGCTTACTGCGGTGTCCATCAGCGGCCCGGTCGCCAGCCCCATGCCCAGGCCGGTTGCCGCCAGGCCCGCCAGGGCGGGCGCCAGCGCGGCCGAAGCCGCGCCCAGGGCGATCAGCCACAGGCCCGCGCCAATGATCGCCACGCCGCCGGCCGTCATGGCGCGGCGGCCCAGTCGGCCGCAGAGCACGCCGGACCAGGGCGAGACCAGCACGAACACCAGCGCCATTGGCATCAAGGCCAGGCCGGCCTGAACGGCGTCAAAGCGCCCGCTGTCCTGCCATGCCAGTGGCAACAGGAACAGCGCGCCGTACATCCCGAACGTCATCGCGGACGTAGCGGCCAGCGCGCCGCGAAAGCTGGCGGACTGGAACAATGACAGCGGCACCAGCGCCGCCGCCGCGGCGCGCCGCTCGATGCGGATGAAACCGGCGATGGCCATGGCCGCTACGGTTGCCGCGACCACGGCCAGCCAGGGCACGGTGTGCGACTCGATTGCCGCCAGGGCCAGCGCGGCCAGCGCCACGGCCGCCAGCGCCTGGGCGCCGGCGTCCCAACGGCGCCCACGCGGATCGGACGATTCGGGTATGGCGCGCCAGGCCAGCGCCATGGCGGCCACGCCCAGCGGGATCGCCGCGAGGAAGATGCCGCGCCATCCGTAGTGCTGCATCAGGATGCCGCCCAGCGTGGGGCCGGCGGCCAGGGCCAGCCCATTGCAGGCGGCCCAGATGCCCAGCACGCGGGCGCGCGCGGCGGGGTCGGGCCAGCCTACGCGAATCAACGCCAGCGAGGCGGGGATCAACAACGCGGCTCCCACGCCGGCGCCGACGCGCGCGGCCACCAGCGCTGCCACGGAAGGCGCCAGCGCGCAGCCTAGCGATGCCGCGCAGAAGAGACCCGCGCCCAGCAGGAAGACGCGACGCCGGCCCCTCAGGTCTGCCAGCAGGCCGCCGGTGAGCAGCAGCGCGGCATAGGCGAGGTTGTAGCTATCGATGACCCACTGCAATGCCTGCACGCCGGCGTGAAAGTGCCGGCCGATTGCGCGCGTGGCCAGGTTGACGACCGCCGTGTCGACCTGCGCCACCAGCACCGCCAGGCACAACGCGGCCAGCGCCTGCCTCTGGCGGCGCGAGGCCGCGGGCGCCAGGCGCGTGGCGAGGGTTTGTTCTGTCATGGGCGCGTTTCCGGGTGCATGGGGCCCATTGTGGCGGCGGCGCGGCGCGCAATGTTTCGTCCGCCATCGAAGCGTGCGGCGCTAACATGCAGGTAGAGTCCAGGCCATGACAGGGAGCGCCGCATGACATACCAGCCCGGCTTTGCCGCCACCGCCTTCTTGCTGGCCGACCATGCGCGCGCCGCCATGCTGGCGGCGCTGCTCGATGGCCGCGCGTTGCCGGCCGGCGAGCTGGCGCGCGCCGGGGGCGTGACGGCGCAGACGGCCAGCGCCCATTTGGCCAAGATGCTGGAGGGCGGCCTGCTCGACGTGGAAACGGAAGGGCGGCATCGCTATTACCGGCTGGCCGGCGCGCATATCGCCCACATGCTGGAAAGCCTGTCGCTCATCCAGCCCGAGGCCGCGCGCCCGCCGGCGCTCAGCCCGCAGGCGCGCGAATTCCGCTTCTGCCGGCGCTGCTACGACCATCTGGCGGGGCAATTGGGGGTGGCGGTCACCCAGGCGCTGCAAGCGCGCGGCTACCTGCTGGCCGCCCCTGACAAACAGTTCGACATCACCGAGCCAGGCGCGGACTGGTTTGCCGGCATCGGACTGAACGTGGACGCGCTGACGCCTACCCGGCGCGGGCTGGCGCGCCAGTGCCTGGACTGCACTGAGCGGCGCCATCATCTGGCTGGTCCGCTCGGCGTGGCCCTGCTGGCCCTGATGTGCGAGAACGAATGGCTGCGCAGGGATGCCCGTTCGCGCGCCATTCGCGTCACGCCGCGCGGCTGGGCGTGGCTGGACGCGCAGCTGGGCATCAAGGCGCCGTCGCTGCCGCTGGCGGCCTGAAGGCCGTGCGGGCAGTGCCGGGCGGCCCGGCCGCGCTGAACGTTATTACCGCGCGGGGCAATTCTTACCGGCAGATCCCGCGTAGATAGCGGCCGAGCGTACTCAGCGCTCGGCGCCGCCCTGCAGTTGCGGGATGTTGCCCGCGTCTTCGTGCGCCTGCAGGCGGTCGGCCACACGCTGCACGCCCGCCATGGCGGTCACGGCGGTCAGCAGGGCGTCGTGCTCGGCCGCCAGGATGTGCCCGCTCAAGGTCAGCTCTCCCGCCGTGGCGGTCACGCTGATCGCGCCGGGATGGCTGACCAGGCGTCCCAATTGGGCACGCACGCGTTCCGTTAGCTGGCGGTCGCTGGCCGGCGGCTCGTCCAGGCCGAGCCCGCTGCGGGCGCCAGCCGTCCAGCCCCGCACATGGTCGGCCGCCTGCTTGCCTTCGGATAGCAGGCAGTCGGCGGCGTCGTTGCGCAGGGCGGTGAAGGTGTCGCAAAGCAGGGCGCGGCGCCGGCGTCCCAGTTGCGGGTCGAAGTAATACATCGCCGTGGCGCCGAGCGCCAGCGTGGCAATGCGATTCAGGATGGTCATGCGTCCTCCGCGAGTCAGGGCCATGGGGCGGCCGCCCCGCAGGCGGGGGCGGCTGGCATGCGGGGCCGCAAGCAACGTGCCCGGCCAGGGGCCGGGCAGGGCTTAGCGCTTGAGCCGCGCGAAGGCGTCCGCCATGGCGCTGTTGCGCGGTTCGGCGCCGCGGCCGGCATCGGCCTGCGGGCGACGCCCGGCCGGGCGGGCCGCACCGCGCGGCGCTTCGCCACCAGCGCCGCGCCGCGCCGGCTGCGCCGTGTCGTTCAGGCGCATGGTGAGCGCCACGCGCTTGCGCGCCACGTCGACTTCAAGCACCTTGACGGTCACCGTCTGCCCCACGCGCACTACGTCGCGCGGATCTTTGACGAATTTCTCGGCCAGCGCGGAAATGTGCACGAGGCCATCTTGATGCACGCCAATATCGACAAAGGCGCCGAAGTTGGCCACGTTGGTGACGACGCCTTCGAGCACCATGCCGGGGTACAGGTCGTTGAGGGTTTCCACGCCATCTTTGAACTGCGCCGTCTTGAATTCGGGGCGTGGATCGCGGCCAGGTTTTTCGAGCTCGGCGAAGATGTCGCGCACCGTGGGCAGGCCGAAGCGCTCGTCGGTGAAGTCGGCCGGTGATACGCCTTTCAGCGCCTCGCGCTGGCCGATGATCTGCTGCACGTCGGCCTTGATCTTGGCGACGATGCGTTCCACCACCGGATAGGCCTCGGGGTGCACCGCCGAGGCGTCGAGCGGGTTTTCGCCATTGGGAATGCGCAGGAAGCCGGCGGCCTGTTCGAAGGCCTTTTCGCCGAAGCGCGGCACCTTGCGCAGTTGTTCGCGCGTGGGAAACGCGCCGTTCTCGTCGCGCCAGGCAACGATGTTCTTGGCCAGCAGCGAGTTCAGGCCCGACACGCGCGCCAGCAGCGCGGCCGATGCCGTGTTGACGTCGACGCCCACCGCGTTCACGCAGTCTTCGACCACGGCGTCGAGCGAGCGCGCCAGTTCGCGCTGGTTGACGTCGTGCTGGTATTGCCCCACGCCGATGGCCTTGGGGTCGATCTTGACCAGCTCGGCCAGCGGGTCTTGCAGGCGGCGCGCGATCGACACGGCGCCGCGCAGCGTGACGTCGAGGTCGGGGAATTCCAGCGCCGCGGTTTCGGATGCCGAATACACCGAGGCGCCGGCTTCGGACACCACAACGCGGGTGAGCTTCAGGTCGGGGAACTGGCTCATCATGTCGGCTACCAGTTTTTCGCTTTCGCGCGAAGCCGTGCCGTTGCCGATGGCGATCAGTTCGACCTGATGGCGCGCGGCCAGCGCGGCCAGCGTGGCAATAGTGCCTTCGCGGTCGCGGCGCGGCTCGAACGGATACACCGTGGCAGTGTCTACGACCTTGCCGGTGCGGTCGATCACGGCCACCTTGCAGCCGGTGCGAATGCCCGGGTCCAGCCCCAGCACGGCCTTGGGGCCGGCCGGCGCGGCCAGCAGCAGGTCTTTCAGGTTGGCGGCGAACACGCGTATGGCTTCGGCTTCGCCGCTTTCGCGCAGGCGGCCGATCAGTTCGCTTTCGAACGCGGTCAGCAATTTCACGCGCCAGGTCCAGCGGCAAACTTCGCCCAGCCAGCGCGCGCGCGGCGTGGCGTCCAGGGCGAACAGGCCATTGCCCAGTTTCAGGAACTGGGCAATGCGCGCCACGCAGGGGTGCGGCGTCTGTGCTTCGAGTTCGGCTTCCAGGCCCAGCCGCAGTTCCAGCACGCCTTGCTGGCGGCCGCGCAGCAGCGCCAGGATGCGGTGCGAGGGCAGGGTGCGCAACGGTTCGTTGAAGTCGAACCAGTCGCGGAAATTGGCGCCTTCGGCTTCCTTGCCCTCGGCCACTTTGGAATAGAGCAGGCCGGTGGACCACAGGTGCTCGCGCATGTCGGCCAGCAGGTCGGCATTTTCGGCGTAGCGTTCGGCCAGGATGTCGCGCGCGCCATCCAGCGCGGCCTTGGCATCGTTGATCGATGCTTCGGGGTTCAGGTACTGCGCGGCGAGCACGGCCGGGTCGCAGGCCGGGTCGGCCAGGATGGCGTCGGCCAGGGGCTCCAGCCCCGCCTCACGGGCGATTTGGGCGCGGGTGCGGCGCTTGGGCTTGTACGGCGCATACAAGTCTTCCAGGCGCTGCTTGGTGTCGGCCGTGGCGATTTCCTGTTGCAGTTCGGGGGTGAGCTTGCCTTGCTGCGTGATCGAATCGAGGATCGCGCCGCGCCGTTCTTCGAGTTCGCGCAGATAGCCCAGGCGGACTTCCAGGTTGCGCAGCACGGTGTCGTCGAGCCCGCCGGTGGCTTCTTTGCGGTAGCGTGCAATGAACGGCACCGTGGCGCCATCGTCGAGCAGTTCGACGGCGGCGGCCACTTGCGACGGGCGGCTGCCGAGTTCGGAGGCAAGCTGGGCAAGGATGCGGGCGTGGTCGACGCTGGGCGCAGTGCTCGTGGAGGCGGGAGTGTCAGGCATCTGGATACGGCGACAAAGGGAAAACAAGGGGCGGATTTTGCCACAAGGCGGCGCCGGGCCATCCGGCGCTGCGCTATTTTAGGCACGGCTGGGCGGGCGGGCAGAGTATCATTTGGGCCACTTCACCGCCTGCCCCCCTGATGCTGGACCTGGATATTTCCGAATTTTTCGCCGCCGATGGCCCGCTGGCCTCGGCGCTGCCCGGCTATGCGCCGCGGCCGGCCCAGGTCGAACTGGCGCAGGCCATCGGCCGCGCCATCACCGACCGCGCCACGCTGGTGGCCGAGGCGGGCACCGGCATTGGCAAGACCTGGGCCTACCTGGTGCCGGCTTTCGTGGCCGGCGGCAAGGTCATCATCTCGACCGGCACGCGCACGCTGCAAGACCAGCTCTACACGCGCGACCTGCCGCGCGTGCGCGCGGCGCTGGCGGCGCCGGTGACCGCCGCGCTGCTCAAGGGGCGCGCCAACTATGTGTGCCACTATCACCTCGACCGCCTGCAGGGCGACGAGCGAGCGCTCAAGTCGCGCACCGAAATTTCGCAGCTGCGGCAGATCCAGGTGTTCGCCGGCATTTCCAAGACGGGCGACCGCGCCGATCTGGGCAAGGTGCCCGAAGATGCCGACATCTGGCAGCGGGTCACATCGACCCGCGAGAACTGCCTGGGGCAAGATTGCCCGCGCATCCGTGATTGTTTCGTGGTGAAGGCGCGCCGCCAGGCCCAGGAAGCCGACGTGGTCGTGGTGAACCATGCGCTGTTCATGGCCGACCTGGTGCTGCGCGAAGAGGGCGTTACCGACCTGCTGCCCGAGGCCGATACGGTGATCTTCGACGAAGCCCACCAGCTGCCCGACACGGCCACGCGGTTCCTGGGCAGCAGCGTGTCCACGCATCAATTGCTGGATTTCGGCCGCACGCTCGAGGCCGCCGGCCTGGCCTACGCGCGCGAGGCCGCCAAATGGAGCGATGTCAGCCGGCAGGTCGAGACCGCCGCGCGCGAACTGCGCCTGGCCTGCGCGCCGCTGGACCAGTTGCCGGGGCGCAAGGCCACGTTCGAGGCCATACCCGAGCCGGCGCAGTTCGATGCCGCGCTGGCCGCGCTGCGGCAGGCCGTCGATGCCGCGACGCGCGCCCTGGGCGCGGTGGCCGAGAAGCACCCCGACTTGGCAGCGGCCGCGCGGGGCGGAGCCGAGATTTCGCTGCGCCTGGCGCGCTGGGCGCTGCCCGCCCGCGAGGGCGCCGCGCAAGACGACGAAGGTTGGGGCCGCGATACCCATGCACTGACGCAGCCCGCCGACGACGGCCCGGCCGTGCCGCAAGCCGTATTGCAAGGGCTGTCGGCCGCCGCCGACTACACCGGCCCCGCGGTGCGCTGGGTCGAGCACGGCCAGCACCATGTGCGGCTGCATTCGGCGCCGCTGTCAGTGGCGCAGGCATTCTCGCGGTTTCGCAAGCCGGGGCAGGCATGGATACTGACTTCCGCCACGTTATCCGTGCACGGCGATTTCCATCATTACACCAGCCAGCTGGGGCTGAACGATGCGCGCACCGGGCGCTGGGAGTCGCCGTTCGACTACACCGGCCAGGGCCTGCTGTTCGTGCCGCGCGACATGCCGGAGCCGCAGTCGCCCCGCTTTGCCGAACGCTTCGTGCAGACCCTGATGCCGCTGCTGCAGGCCAGCCCGGGCGGCACGCTGGTGCTGTGCACCACGCTGCGCGCCGTCGACCGCGTGGCCGCCCTGCTGGCCGAGGCATTCGAAGACCACGGCCACGAATGGCCATTGCTCAAGCAGGGCGATGCCACGCGGCGCGACCTGCTCGAACGCTTTTGCAGGCTCGAACATCCCGTGCTGGTGGGCAGTGCGAGTTTCTGGGAAGGCATCGACCTGCCCGGCGATGTGCTGACGCTGGTGGCGATCGACAAGCTGCCGTTCGCGCCGCCCGACGATCCCGTCATCGAGGCGCGCCTGCGGGCCTGCCGGGTGCGCGGCGGCAACCCGTTTGCCGAATACCAGTTGCCCGAGGCGGCGATTTCGCTGAAGCAGGGCGCGGGCCGGTTGATTCGCACCGAGAGCGACTGGGGCGTATTGATGGTGGGCGACGCCCGGCTGGTCGAAAAGCCCTACGGCAAGCGGCTGTGGCGCGGCCTGCCGCCGTTTTCGCGCACCCGCGACCTGAACGAAGTGCTGGCGTTCTACGCGCGGCGCCAGCAAGCGGCCTGAACTAGGCCCGGCGCCTGCCTACTTCCACGAGAACGGGTTCCACCAGCTCTTGTCCGTGAGCAGGTTCTGCGGGGTCATGGTGCTGTCGGGGTAGTTGGTCTTGAGCACCCGCTCGGCGTCGTTCTTCAGGTCGGTCATGCCGAGCTTGTCGTACGAGGCCACCATGATCACCAGGGCTTCTTCGGCCGCGGGCACGCCTTCGAAATCGGTAATGACCGTCTGCGCGCGATTGGCGGCCGCCACATAGGCGCCGCGCTCATAGTAGTAGCGCGCCACGTAGACTTCGTTCATGGCGATCGCGTTCACCAGCCACGTGACGCGCTTTTCGGCGTCGGGCGTGTATTTGCTGGACGGATAGCGCTTGATCAACTCGTTGAATGCGTCGTACGACGCGCGCAAGCCCTTGGGGTCGCGCTCGGCGGGGTCCTGGCCGGTAAGGTTGCTCATGAAGGCGCTGGCCGGCGTGAAGTTGATCAGCCCCTTCAAGTACAGCATGTAGTCGGTGCCCGGGTGGTTGGGGTACATCTGCTGGAAACGGTCGATGGCGGCCAGCGCCTGTTCGTTTTCACCGTCTTTCCAGTTGACATAGGCCAGGTCGATCAGGGCCTGCTGGGCGTACACGCCGAACGGGTAGCGGCTTTCGATGGCCGTCAGGCGCTCGCGCGCTTCGTTCCAGGCGCCCGCCGCCGTTTCCGCCTTGGCGTCGGCATACAGCTGCTCGGCGCTCCAGCCGGCGGTTTTGTCATATTTTGTGTCAGTGCCACTGCAACCCGCGGCGACCAAGGCAATGGACAGCACGACGGCCGCACGCAGGGGCCACCCACGACGAGCAGGGCGGTTCGGGGAGGCGACAGGGCGGATGATCACGGGATTGATGTCCTTGGTGTTAGGATGGCACGCTGAATTATATGATCTGTCTTCATGTCCCATACAGACGCCCCCGCCGCCGACGCGGGCACCGGGTTCGCGGCGGATGACGAGCCCCAGTTCATCACAGTGCCCGCGGGCACGCGCGCCGACCGGCTCGACAAAATCCTGGCCGCCCTGCTCGACGGGCATTCCCGCAGCCGCCTGCAGGGCTGGATCGAGGCCGGCTGGGTGCAGGTCAATGGCGCGCCGGCCAAGGTGCGCCAGGTGGTGGGCCCTGGCGACGTGCTGGCCGTGTGGGAACAGCCCGCTCCCGAAAGCCTGGCCTTCACGCCCGAGCCGATAGCGTTCGCCGTGGTGGCCGAGAGCCCCGACTGGATCGTGGTCGACAAACCCGCCGGGCTGGTCACCCATCCCGGCGCCGGCAACTGGAGCGGCACCCTGCTCAACGGCCTGCTGCACCGGTACCCGGAGCTGGCGCGGGTCGCGCGCGCGGGCATCGTGCACCGGCTCGACAAAGATACGTCGGGGCTAATGGTGGTGGCCCGCAACGAGTTGGCCCAGACCCATCTGGTTCGCCAGTTGCAGGCGCGCAGCATGGGCCGCGAGTACATTGCGCTGGCGCATGGCTGGCTGCCGGCTGCCGGCAAGGTCGATCGCCCCATCGGCCGCGATGCGCGCGTGCCGGTGCGCATGAGCGTGGAGCGCCCCATCGCGCCCAAGCCCGCCATTACGCATTACGCGCCGCTGCGCCAGGGCCGTGCGCCGGACGGACCCGTGACTGAAGTGGTCTGTCGCCTGGAAACCGGCCGCACCCACCAGATCCGCGTGCACCTGGCCAGCCTGGGGCACCCCCTGCTGGCCGACACGCTGTACGGGGGCCGGCTCACGGCCGGGGCGACGCGCCAGATGCTGCATGCGCGCGCCCTGCATTTCGACGACCCGGGCGGCGGCGGGCCGGCCGCGTTCCGCGCGGATCCGCCCGACGACATGCGCCAGGTACAGGAAGCCTTGCAATGGAACGAATGATTCAAGGCCTGCCCGTCATTACCGGCCCGCAATGGACGGGGGTGCGCTATTTCTGCACCACGCGCGGCGGCGGCGCTGGCGTGGCCCCGCACGATACGCTCAACCTGGGCTTGAGGGCCGGCGATGCGCCCGCCACCGTGCTGGAGAACCGCCGGCGCGTGCGCGCGGCGGTGCCGTCCGAGCCGCTGTGGCTGCGCCAGGTGCATGGCGCCGACGTGGCCGACGCCGATGGCGGCCTGCCCGATGAACCCGCCGCGGACGCCAGCGTCACCGCCACGCCCGGCCGCGTGCTGGCCATCATGGTGGCCGATTGCCTGCCGGTGTTCATCACCGACCAGGACGGCACGGTGGTGGGCGCGGCCCATGCCGGCTGGCGCGGCTTGGCCGGCGGCGTGCTCGAACACACGCTCGAGCGCCTGCGCGCCAAGGCGCCGCGCGCGCGCGGCTGGCGCGCCTGGGTCGGGCCCGGTATCGGGCCCGCGGCGTTCGAAGTGGGCGCCGACGTGCGCGAGGCGTTCGCGGCCGATGGCCCCGAGGCCCTGTCCCATTTCGCGCCGCGCCCCGGCCTGGACGGCAAATGGCTGGCCAACCTGCCGGCCCTGGCCCTGCTGCGCCTGCGGCGCGCCGGCGTGGCGGACGCGCAGGCCTGCGGGCTGTGCACCGTGTCCGACCCGGCGCGTTTTTTCTCATACCGGCGTGACGGCGTCACGGGCCGCATGGCCCTGCTGGCCTGGCGCGAATAGGGGCATCGCGCCGCGCCGCGGGATCGGCCCGCCGGCGTTGCGGCGCGCCGCCTGGGTATCCTTGTATACCCGCATTGACAGCCCCTATGCCGCCATGCAACATCGGGCTGTCCGCGCAGTGATCAACGCCGGGTCCGAGCTCGCAGTCGTTGCCCGCACCCGACCATAATATGGTGTCGAAGTGACCGCCCCTTCTTCTTCTGCATGGCCCGTTCCGGTCAGCGTGGCGCCGGACGTCCTGGCAGACATCCAGGCCGAGTTCTCGCGTGACTGGCTGCGTGTCTGCGATGAATCCCGGCGCGGCGTGCTGGCTCCGCCCGCCGACCGGCGCTTTCGCAGCCAGGCCTGGGCAGCCAGCGGCCAGCATATGCTGCTGGCGCATGCCTACCTGTTGTCGGCCCGCGCGCTGTCGCGCATGGTCGATGCCGCCCAAGTGGGCGAGGCGCTGCGCAACCGGCTGCGGTTCTCCATCATGCAATGGGTCGACGCGCTGGCGCCGTCGAACTTCCTGGCGTTCAATCCCGATGCCCAGCAGGCCATCATCGACACCGCCGGGCGCGCGCTCAGCAATGGCCTGGCCAACCTGGTCAACGATTTGCGCAAGGGGCGCATCACCCAGACCGACGAAAGCCAGTTCGAGATCGGCCGCAATGTGGCCACCACGCCCGGGCAGGTGGTGTTCCAGAACCCGCTGTTCCAGCTGATCCAGTACACGCCGCAAACCGATACCGTGTACGAGCGTCCGCTGGTGATCGTGCCTCCCAATATCAACAAGTTCTACATCCTGGATCTGCAGCCGGCCAATTCGCTGGTGCGCTACGCGGTGGAACAGGGCCATACGGTGTTCATGGTGTCGTGGCGCAACCCGCTCGCCTCCGACACCGACGGCACCGACGCCGCGACCTGGTCGCAATACCTGGACGATGCCGTCCTGAAGGCGCTCGAGGTCGCCAGCGACATCACGGGCCAGCCGCAGGTCAACGCCCTGGGTTTCTGCGTGGGCGGCACCATGCTGGCCTCGGCCCTGGCGCTTGCGCAGGCGCGCGGCCAGCGGCCGGCGGCATCGCTTACGCTGCTGACGGTGCTGCTCGATTTCCACGATACCGGCGTGCTGCAGGTATTCGTCGACGAGGCCCACGCCCTGATGCGCGATCGCCAGCTGGGGCAGGGCGGGTTGATGCCGGCGCGCGACCTGGCCACCACGTTCTCGTTCCTGCGGCCCAATGAACTGGTCTGGAACTACGTTGTGGGCAACTACCTGAAGGGCCAGACGCCGCCGGCCTTCGACCTGCTCTTCTGGAACGGTGACAGCACCAACCTGCCGGGGCCGTTCTTCACCTGGTATTTCCGCAATACCTATCTCGAAAACAATCTCAAGGTGCCGGGGCGCGCGCAGGCGGCGGGCCTGGGGCTGGATCTCACCCGCCTGGACATGCCCGCGTACCTGTACGGCTCGCGCGAGGACCACATCGTGCCCTGGACCTCGGCCTATGCGTCCACACAACTGCTGCGCGGGCCGCAGCGATTCGTGCTGGGGGCATCGGGACACATTGCCGGCGTCATCAATCCGCCCGCGGCCGGCAAGCGCAGCTATTGGGCCAGCGATGCCGCCGCGCTGCCGGGCGATCCGGGCGCGTGGCTGGCGCAGGCGCAAGAACATCCGGGCAGCTGGTGGCCCGATTGGGCCGGCTGGTTGGCCGGGCATGCGGGCGCGCGTCGCAAGGCGCCTCGCCGCGCCGGCAATGCGCGCTACCGCCCGCTCGAGCCGGCGCCAGGAAGTTACGTGAAAGTCAGGGCAACGTGAGCGGCCCGCGCGGGCTGGCCCCGGCAGGGCATTACGCAGTCAGGCAGCATGCAGTTATTTAGGCGCTCAGCGCGCAGGAGGAAGGGACATGAGCGGGAAACTGGCATACGTTACGGGCGGAATGGGCGGCATCGGCACGGCGATCTGCCGCCGGCTTGCCAAAGACGGTTTTCGCGTGGTGGCCGGCTGCGGTCCCAGCCGCAATTACCAGCAATGGATCGACGAGCAGGCGGCGCAGGGCTACACCTTCTATGCCTCGGTGGGCAATGTGTCCGACTGGGATTCCACCGTGGCGGCGTTCGAGCGCGTTTCGCGCGACCTGGGCCCGGTCGACGTGCTGGTCAACAATGCCGGCATTACGCGCGACGGCCTGTTCCGCAAGATGTCGGCCGATGACTGGCGCGCGGTCATCGACACCAACCTGAACAGCCTGTTCAACGTCACCAAGCAGGTCATCGACGGCATGGTCGAGCGCCAGTGGGGCCGCATCGTCAACATCAGCTCGGTCAACGGGCAGAAGGGCCAGTTCGGGCAAACCAACTATTCCACCGCCAAGGCCGGCATCCATGGCTTCACCATGGCGCTGGCGCAAGAGGTGGCCAGCAAGGGGGTCACGGTGAACACCGTGTCGCCCGGCTATATCGGCACCGACATGGTGCGAGCCATCCGGCCCGATGTGCTGGAAAAAATCGTCGCCACGATTCCGGTGCGCCGCCTGGGTACGCCGGAAGAAATCGCCTCGATTACCTCGTGGCTCGCTTCGGATGAATCGGGCTTTGCCACCGGCGCCGATTTTTCGCTCAACGGCGGCCTGCACATGGGCTGATTCTGCACCCGGCCGGCAAGGCGCCAGGCAGTCTTTCCGGCTTACACTTGGAATACTTCAAAGTTAAAAGAGATCGCCGATCTCGGGGACAACCTAATGACGCAAGCACAACCCGGCGCCAGCCTACGCCTGATCAAAAAGTACCCCAATCGCCGTCTGTACGATACGCAGACCAGCACGTACATCACCCTGGCCGACGTCAAGCAGCTGGTGCTGGCCAGCGAAGAGTTCCAGGTGGTCGACGCCAAGAGCGGCGACGACCTGACCCGCAGTATCCTGCTGCAGATCATTCTTGAAGAAGAAAGCGGCGGCATGCCCATGTTCTCGTCGAACATGCTGTCGCAGATCATCCGCTTCTACGGCCATGCCATGCAGGGCATCATGGGCTCGTACCTGGAAAAGAACATCCAGGCCTTCATGGAAATCCAGCAGCGCATGGCCGAGCAGTCGAAAGGACTGTATGGCAGCCAGTTCGGCCCCGAGGCCTGGGCGCAGTTCATGAACGTGCAGACCCCCATGCTGCAGAACATGATGAACAACTATATCGACCAGAGCAAAAACCTGTTCGTGCAGATGCAAGACCAGATGCAGGACCAGACTCGGGCCATGTTCTCGTCCTTCCCGTTCACGCCGGGCGGCGGCGCACAAGGCGGTCGCAAATAGCGGAGGGCGGAGCCGGGCGGGAATTAGTGCGGCTTGCGATATGTCAGGAAATTGTCAGGCCGTTCACGATACAGTAATGAAAACGGTTCTTGTTTAAACCTGGAACCGCTTTTCCCATCCTGTTATCGAGGCTCCGCATATGTTGAAAAAAGTCTTGGCGCTGGCCGTTGGCCTGGCGTTGTCGGGCAGCGCCCTGGCGGTCGAATACCCTATTGGCGAGCCGGTGCAGAAGGGGGGCATGGAAATCGGCGCGGTTTATCTGCAGCCCATTGAAATGGACCCGCCGGGCATGATGCGCCCCGCCAAAGACTCCGATGTGCACCTCGAGGCCGACATCCACGCCACGGCCGACAACAAAACCGGGTTCCCCGAAGGCGAATGGGTGCCGTACCTGGTCGTGAAGTTCGAAATCCAGAAGGTCGGCAGCCAGAACGTGCAGAAAGGCACGTTCATGCCCATGGTGGCCAACGACGGCCCGCATTACGGCGACAACGTCAAGCTCGAAGGCCCCGGCAAGTACAAGTTGAAGTACACCGTCATGCCGCCCTCGGCCGACAAGATGAGCCACTTCGGCCGCCATATCGACAAAGAAACCGGCGTTGGACCGTGGTTCGAACCCTTCGAGCTCGACTACGAATTCGTCTACGCCGGCACGGGCAAGAAGGGCGGGTATTGATCGTGCGCCGCCATTTTGCCTGGCTGGCCGCGCTGGCGCTGTGCGTCGGCCTGTCCGCCGCGCTGCCGGGCGTGGCTCGCGCCGAGCTGCCCACCTTCAAGCTTACCTTCAAGCCCGATGGCACTTTCGAGCCGGCGCGCCTGGAAGTGCCGGCTGGCCGCTTCAAGATCGAGCTGATCAACGAAAGCAACGAGCCGGTCGAATTCGAGAGCATTCCCTTGCGCAAGGAAAAGGTGATGGGCCCCGGCGTCAAGTCGTTCGTGGTAATCACCATTTCGCGGCCGGGCGAGTATCCCTTCTTCGACGATTTCCACCAGGACGTGCGCGGCACGCTGGTGGTGCTTCCCAAAGACTGATCCGGCGGTAGTCATGGAACAGGTACTTTTCATTGTCTGGCGCGAAAGCGTCGAAGCGCTGCTGATCGTCGGCATCCTGTTTTCGTGGCTGCGCGCCAGCCCCGCGGGCCGCCGCGGGCTGCCCTATCTGTGGGGCGGCGTGGCGGCCGGGCTGGCGCTGGCCGTGGCCTTGGCGCTGGTGCTGCTGGGCGTGTCGTCGTGGCTTAGCGACGAGGGCCAGGAATGGTTCCAGGCGGGCATGTCGCTCGCGGCCTGCGCGCTGGTGGTGCAGATGGTCGTCTGGATGAAAAAGCATGGCCGCACGCTGAAAGGCGAGCTCGAATCCGGGGCCAGCGTCTCGCTGGCGCAGAATAACTGGTGGGGCCTGCTGGTGCTGGTCATGATCGCCGTGGCGCGCGAAGGCAGCGAAACCGTGGTGTTCCTGTATGGCATTCTGGCTGCCGGGCAGGGCGGCGACACGGGCATGCTGGCGCTGGCCGGCGTGGCCGGCTTCGCCATCGCGCTGCTCACTTTCTGGCTGTTGCAGCTGGGCGGCAAGCTCATCACCTGGCGGCGCTTTTTCCGACTGACCGAAATCCTGTTGCTGTTGCTGGCCGGCTCCTTGCTGATGGGCGGCCTCGACCGCCTGATATCACTGGGCGAGCTGCCCACGCTGGTCGACCCGGTGTGGGATAGTTCCTGGCTGCTCGACGACAGCAGCGGCCTGGGTAAAGTGCTGGCCGATTTTGCCGGTTATCGCGCCTACCCCGCCTTGACCTCGGTATTGTTGTGGCTGGCATATTGGGTCGTAGTATGGGCGCTGCTGCGCCGGGCGGGCCGCCGGCCGGCCCGGGCCACAGCACCCGCATGACGCAGTTGCCTGACCGGCCGGCGATTTTGCCGGCCATTGCATTTGAAGGTTGATCCATGGCAGCCGTACTCGGGCGTTCCGCCGCCCGCTTCGCCGATTTTCTGCGCGACCATGCTCCGTTGCTGCGCAAGCTGCAGTGGTGCGTGGTCTGTGTCTACGCGTTCCTGCTGATCGTGCCGGCGCTGCTGCCGTTGCCCGACAACGCCGCTTCGGTATTCAACAACCTGACCATCGTCGCGCAGTTCGCGTTCTGGGGCGTGTGGTGGCCGTTCGTGCTGGTGTCCATTCCGTTGCTGGGCCGCGCCTGGTGCGGCTGGCTGTGCCCCGAGGGCATGCTGACCGAATGGGCCAGTGAACGCGGGCAGGGCCGCTCCATTCCAAAATGGATGCGCTGGGGCGGCTGGCCGTTCGTGGCCTTTGCGCTGACCACCATCTACGGTCAGCTGGTCAGCGTGTACCAGTATCCGCTGGCGGTGCTGGCGGTGCTGGGCGGCTCCACCATGGCCGCCATGGTGGTGGGCTGGCGGTATGGGCGCAGCAAGCGCGTGTGGTGCAAGTACCTGTGCCCGGTCAACGGCGTGTTCAACCTGCTGGCCAAGCTGGCCCCCTGGCACTTCAAGGTCGACGAAGAAGCCTGGCGGCATCCGGTCATCCGCATCGAGCCCGTCAATTGCGCGCCGCTGGTGCCCCTGCGCCACATGAAGGGCGCGGGCGACTGCCACGTGTGCGGCCGCTGCAGCGATTACCGCGGGGCCATCGCGCTGACGCCGCGTTCGCCCGAAGAAGAAATCGTGCACGTGGCCAGCGGCGACGCCTGGCAGACCGCGTTGATCTGCTTCGGACTGATGGGCATCGCCATCGGCGCATTCCTCTGGAGCGCCAGCCCCTGGTTCGTGACGGTCAAGCAGTGGGCCGCGACCTGGCTAGTGGAGCACGACATCCTGTGGCCGCTGATGGATAACGCGCCGTGGTTCATCCTGACCCACTATCCGGAAATGAACGACAGCTTCTCGTGGCTGGACGGCGCGGGCATCCTGCTGTTCGTGGTGGGCAGTACGGTGATCGTGGGCGGCGCCGCCTTCGCCGCGCTATGGGCCGCCGATCTCGCCGCGCCGGCGCGCCTGCCGGGCGGGCGCCTGGCGGGCCTGCACAAGCTGGCGCAGGCGCTGATCCCGGCGGCCGGCATAGGCGTGTTCCTGGGACTGTCGGCCACTACCGTCTCGCTGTTGGGGCACGAAGGCGTGGAAACCGGCTGGGCCGACCCGGTGCGCTTCACGCTGCTGACGCTGGCCGTGGCCTGGTCGCTGCGGCTGGGCTGGCGCCTGCTGGCGCAGCGCACGGCAGCCTGGCCGCGCAAGCTGGCGGCATGGTTGCTGATGGCGGCCGGGCTGGTGCCGTTCTGCACGGCCTGGGTGTTGTTCTTCGCCGTGTGGTAGGGGGCGGCGCGTTATCATCGGCCTTTCGCCGATTGCCGTCGCGCCGCCATGCACACTTACGCCTTTCGCCTGCTCAATGTCTTCGCCGACACCACGTTCGGCGGCAATCCACTGTGCGTGTTCGAAGACGCGCGCGGCCTGGATGACCAGGCCATGCTCGACCTGGCGCGGCAGTTCAACTTGTCTGAAACCACGTTCATCCTGCCCAGCGCGCAGGCCGACGCGCGGGTGCGCATCTTCACGCCTGGCTACGAAATGCGCTTTGCCGGACACCCCACGCTGGGCACGGCTCACGTGGTGCGCGAGCTGGCCGCTGGCGGCGATGCGCTGACGCTGGAATTCGCCGCCGGCATCGTGCCGGTGCAAGCAAGGGGCGACACCTGGACGCTTACCGCACCCGCCTCGGGCGCGCCCAAGACGGCAGCGCCGGCCCTGCCGGCCGGCGAGATTGCCGCGCAGTTGGGTCTGCAGGCCGCAGACTTGCTCGATGCCCCGCTATGGGTCGACACCGGCGCCGACCAGTTGCTCGTGCCGCTGAAGTCGGTCGACGCTGTGCAGCGCGCGCAGCCCGACAGTGGCCGCTTGCATCAGTGGCAGCCCAGCAGCCTGGGGCGCAAGACGGCCTACGTATTCGCTTTCGACCCCACGCCCGGGCGCGACGGCCGGCAGCTGGTGCAAGCGCGGTATTTCTTCACGAAAGAGGGCGGGGGCGTGGCCGAAGATCCCGGCACCGGATCGGCCTGCGCCAACCTGGGCGGATGGCTGGTGGCGCGCGGCAGGCCGCTGCCCGCACGGATCGAAGTGCGGCAAGGCCGTCAGGTGTCGCGGCCCTGCAGCTTGTACCTGGATGTGGCGCGCGACGGCGCCATCCAGGTCGGGGGGCGGGTGATCGAACTGGGTCGCGGCACGGTACGCATTCCGCAAGCCTAGAAGCCGCGCCGGACCGGGGGAAGATCAGTTCGGCCTGGCCTTGGCCGGATCGACCTTGATGTCGTTCTGCACCTGCTTCACGCCTTCTACGTCGCGGGCCACGCGGGCGGCCTGCTCGACTTCGGCTTCGGTGCCGACGGTGCCCGTCAGCGTGACGGTGCCCTCGGTGGTTTCGACGGCGATGTCCAGCGCGCTGAGCGTCTCATCGGCCACGAAGGCTGCCTTGACCTTGGTGGTGATCATGGCGTCCGACGCATACTCGCCCATCGACTGCTTGGGCGCTTCGCCTTCGGCGGCCTGCGCCGTGGCGCCGACCACGGCGCCCGCGCCCAACAGGACTGCAACGATCAGTTTGCGCGTTTGCATGATGTTCTCCTTATGTTGCGGGTTCGGAGGCGGCGCGGCCAGATGCCCGCCGCCCGCGACCTACTTCTTGCGGAATGCGCCACTCAGGATCGACAGCAGCGCCAGGATCAGGAACACGAAGAACAGGATCTTGGCGATGCCCGCGGCGCCGGCGGCGATGCCGCCGAAGCCGAGTACTGCAGCGATGATGGCGATGACGAAGAAAACAACGGCGTAATACAGCATGTGGGTTCTCCTCGAATCAAGAAAAGGGGATCAGCGGTTGGAGTCGAAGAACGCCCGCACTTCCTTCTCGGCTTCTTCCTTGGTCTTGCCGTAGCGCTCCTGGATCAGGCCGGCCAGCTGTTCCGCGTTGCCTTCGGTGCGGGTCAGCTCGTCGTCGGTGAGATCGCCCCACGCGGCCTTCGCTTTACCAGTCAATTGCTTCCACTTGCCTGCAACGATGTCGTTGTTCATGGTGGTCCTCCTGGTTGATGAGCGTTTCATCACCGTACGGGGCGCACACAGGGAGTGTCAAACACGGCTGTAGGCAAATGTAAGCCGCGCCCGGCGCGCTCTCGCGGCCTGGGGCGCGGCGGTTGATGCTGCAAGCGGAGTTACAGTTCAGTAAAGTTTTGAGGCGCTTTGACGGGCCGGCGTAACCAGCCCTGCAAGGTCGTGCGTGCGTGGCGTTCAAGCAGCCGCGGTGCGTTGCTTCAAGTGCGCGAGGGCAGCTTCCACCTGGTCGACCAACACCAGGCACAGGTCGCCTGCTTCCAATCGTGCCAGCGCCATGTCGATGGCCAGGAACTCGCCGCGAATTTCCTCTACGCGCCGGGCGCGCCGCGCGCCGGCCAGGCCCTGGCGCAGCAGCGCCAGCACCTCGCCGTCGGCGCGGCCGCGCTGGCACTGGTCTTCATACAGCACGACGTCGTCGAATGCATCGCCCAGGATCTCGGTCTGGCGGCGCAGGTCGTCGTCGCGCCGGTCGCCCGCGCCGCTGATCACCACGCTGCGCCGCCGCGCCGGCAGCGCTTCGACCGCCTGCACCAGCGCCTGGATGGCGTCGGGGTTGTGGCCGTAGTCGGCAATGACGGTGGCGCCCCGGTAGTCGAATATATTGAAGCGCCCCGGCACGGTCTGCGCGTCGCTGACGAAGCCGGCCAGGCCCTGGCGGATCACGGGCCAGCCCACGCCCAGCGACCAGGCCGCGGCGACCGCGGCCATGGCGTTGTCGACCTGGAAGGCTATGGCGCCGCCGTGTGTGAGAGGGATATCGGCCAGCGCGATGCGGACCTCGGCGTCGCCTTGCGCGGCCACGATGTCCGGGCCGTCGCGGTAGACCACGCGACGGCCTTGCGCGCGATGCGTGCCGATAAGAGGGTGCGCCGGGTCACTGGAGAAGAATGTCACCGCGCCGGGGCAGGCCGACGCCATGTCGGCCACGATGGGGTCCGTGGCGTTCAGTACGGCGGTGCCGCCGGCATGCACGTACTGCACGATCACGCGCTTGACCACGGCCAGGTCTTCCACGGTGCTGATGTAGCCCAGGCCCAGGTGGTCGCCCATGCCCAGGTTGGTGACGATGGCCACGTCGCACCGGTCGAACGCCAGGCCTTCGCGCAGGATGCCGCCGCGCGCGGTTTCGAACACCGCCGCATCGACGCCCGGGTGCGCCAGGACGCGGCGCGCGCTGCGCGGCCCGCTGCAGTCGCCGCTGTCGATGCTGCGCGCGCCGATGTAGACGCCGTCGGAGTTGGTCATGCCGACGCGCAGGCCGCTGCCGGCCAGCAGGTGCGCGGTAAGCCGCACGGTGGTGGTCTTGCCGTTGGTGCCTGCCACCGCCACGATCGGGATGCGGCCGTCGTCGCCTTCGGCGAACATGCTGGCGACGATGGCTTCGCCCACCGCGCGGCCCTTGCCGAACGAGGGATTCAGGTGCATGCGCAGCCCCGGCGCGGCGTTCACCTCGACCACGCCGCCGTGCTGTTCTTCGAGCGGCAGGTGCACCGTTTCGGCCACCACGTCCACGCCGCAGATGTCCAGGCCCACCATGCGGGCCGCGGCGACGGCGCGCGCCGCCAGATCGGGGTGCACTTCGTCGGTGACGTCCGTGGCCGACCCGCCGGTGCTCAGGTTGGCATTGTGGCGCAGCGCCACCAGCGTGCCCGCCGGCGGCACCGAGTCGGCATCGAGGCCCTGTTTCTTCAGCGTGGCCAGCGCGATGTCGTCGAAGCGGATCTTGGTCAGCGATGTGGCATGACCGTCGCCGCGCAGCGGATCGGCATTGACTTGCTCGACCAGTTCGCGCACGGTGTGGCGCCCGTCGCCGGTGACTTGCGGCGGGTCGCGGCGCGCGGCGGCCACCAGGCTGTCGCCCACGACCAGCAGGCGGAAGTCATGGCCGGGGATGTAGCGTTCGACGATGACTTCGCCGCTGATGTCCGCTGCCGCCCGATAGGCGGCCTCGACCTGTTCGCGCGTCTCGACGTTGACCGCCACGCCGCGGCCCTGGCTGCCGTCGCGCGGCTTGACCACCACCGGCCCGCCCAGTTCGCGGGCGGCATCCCACGCGGCTTGCGGGTCCGACACCGAACGGCCGCGCGGCACCGGCACGCCGGCCGCGTCCAGCAGCATTTTGGTCAGGTCTTTGTCTTGCGCGATGGATTCGGCGATGGCGCTGGTGGCGTCGGTTTCGGCCGCCTGGATGCGCCGTTGGCGGCTGCCCCAGCCGAACTGCACCATGCTGCCCTGGGTAAGCCGGCGAAAAGGAATATTGCGGGCCAGGGCCGCATTGACGATGGACGCGGTGCTGGGTCCCAGGCGCAGCTCTTCGTCAAGCTCGCGCAGCCGCGCCAGCGCGCCGGCCAGGTCGAACGGTGTGTCGTCCTGTGCGGCGGCAAGCAATTGCGCCGCCTGCTCGATGGCAAGCCGGCCGACGGCTTCTTCGCTGTATTCCACCACGACCTGGAACACGCCGGGCTCGATGGTGGCGGCCGTGCGGCCGAAGGCCACCGGGCAGCCGGCATGCGCCTGCAGCGCCAGGGCGGCCGCCTGCAGCACGTGCGCGATCGACAACGCTTCCTGCTGGCCGTCGGGCCGCAACCTGCCGATTTGCGGAAAGCGCGCGCGCAGGCGGGCCTCGAATTCAGGCAGGTGTTCGTCGATGGCGCACTCGGCGTCATGGCAGGTGACGATGGCTTCGATTGCGGTGTTGCGGCTCCAGAGGTTGGGGCCGCGCAACGCTCGGATGCGGGAGACTTCCATGGGCGGGTTCCTGGCGTCGTTTATTGTTGGATCCAGCGGCGCACGCGGTCGATGGTGGGGCCGGAATAGGCTTCGTCGGACTGCAGCAGCACGAAGTCGCCGGCCTGGATGTGGTCGAGCGCCAGGCCGATGGCCAGCGCATGATCGGGCTCGTCTTGCACGTCAATCGGGCGCGCCTCCTGGGCCAGGCCCTGGCGCAGCAGTGCGCGGGCTTGTCCGGCGGGGCGCCGGCTGGTTACCGTGGCATCGTCGTAGAGCACCACGCGGTCGAAGGCCCCGGCCAGCAAGCGGCCTTGCTCGACCAGGTCGGCATCGCGGCGGTCGGCCCCGGCAGCGTACACGGCGCACCGGCGGCTGGCCGGAAAGCGCGCCGCGGCGTCGATCAGGGCTTGCAGCGCCGAAGCGTTGTGCACGTCGTCAACGACCACCGTGGCGCCGCCGCGCTCGAACAGGGTGAACTGCCAGGGCGCGTCGGCCTGGTCGATATCGAAGGCTTCGATGCCGGCGCGGATGATGGCGTCTGGAATGCCCAGCGCCCATGCGGTGCCGACCGCCGCCAGCACGTTCTCGACCTGGAACCCCACGCGCGCGCCATGGGTGAGCGGTATTGCCGCGATGTCGGCTAGTGGTGTTTCATTGCGGCCTTCGGCCAACACGATCGAGCCGCCGCGCAGGAACACGGCCCGCTTGCCCTGCGTCAGCTGTTCGGCGATGGCGGGCAGCCCGGGGTCGATGCCGAAGAACACCACGTCGCCGTCGCACAGCGGCGCCATGCCGGCCACGAGCGGGTCGCGCGCATTGAGCACGGCCGCGCCGCCGGGCAACACCACGTCGACCTGGGTGCGGAACACGTTGGCCAGGCGGTCGGTGTCCTGGATGTCGAAGTCGCCCAGGTGATCACCCTGGTCGATGTTGGTGACCACGCCGACCTGGCAGCGGTCGTAAGCCAGGCCCTGGCCCAGAATGACGGCGCTGTCGTTTTCGATGACGGCGGCCTCGACGCTACGGTTCATCAGCAGCCGCCGGCCATTGGCCCAGTCGGCGCGGTCGCCTGCCTGCACCAGCCGCGAGCCCAGGTACAGGCCTTCGCTGCAGGCCAGGCCGGCATGGTGGCCGGCCAGCGCCAGCAGACGCGCCACCAGGCGCGCCACCACCGTTTTGCCGTTGGTGCCGGTGATGCCCACCACCGGAATGCGGCCGTCGTCGCCAGCGGGAAATAAATGGTCGACGATAGCGCGCCCCACCGGACGCGGCGGGCCGTCGGCGGGCTTCAGGTGCATCAGCAGGCCCGGCCCGGCATTGACTTCGACAATGGCGCCGCGCTGGCCGTCCAGGGGTTGCGAGATGTCTTCGGCCACCAGGTCCACGCCGGCCACGTCCAGCCCGACGATCTTCGCGGCCAGCACGACGGTGGCAGCCGTATCGGGATGCACGCGATCGGTGACGTCGAAGGCGACGTTGCCGCTGCGCTGGATCAGCACGCGCCGGCCGGCCGCCGGCACGCTGTCGGCCGACAGCGACTGCCGTGCCAGCTCCAGGCGCGCCGCGGAATCCAGGCGCACGATGTTCAGCGGGTGGTTCTCGGTGCGGCCGCGCCGTGGATCGCTGTTGATCTGCAGCTCGATCAGGCGGGAGACGGTATTGCGCCCGTCGCCGGCGACCCAGGCCGGCTCGCCGGCGGCGGCTGCGACCAGGCGATCGCCCACCACCAGCAGGCGGTGCTCATTGCCGGGCACAAAGCGCTCCACCAGTACGCCGCTGCCTTCTTCGACCGCTACGGCATAGGCCGACAGCACTTCCGCCTGGCTGGCCAGGTTGGTGAATACGCCGCGGCCGTGGTTGCCGTCGCACGGTTTGACGACCACCGGCAGGCCGATGTCCTGCGCAGCTTCCCAGGCGTCGGCCGGGCTGTCCACCTGGCGGCCTTCGGGCACCGGCACGCCGCATTCCGACAGCAGCGCCTTGGTCAGATCTTTGTCGCGCGAGATGCCTTCGGCGATGGCGCTGGTGCGATCGGTTTCCGCCGTCCAGATGCGGCGCTGGCGGGCGCCGTAGCCGAACTGCACCAGGTTGCCCTCGAACAGCCGGATGCAGGGAATGTCGCGGTCGTCGGCGGCATCGACAATGCATGCGGTGCTGGGGCCCAGGCAATGGGCGTCGACCAGGTCGTGCAGACGGGCGACGCTGCGCTGCACGTCGAACGGGCGATCCTGGATGGCCGCCATGACCAGTTCGCGCGCCTCGTCCAGGGCGGCGCGCGTCACCTGTTCCTGCCAGGCGCGCACCACCACTTTATAGACGCCGCGCGTCGAGGTTTCGCGCGCCTTGCCGAAGCCGCCGGGCAGGCCCGCCAGCGTCTGCAGTTCGAGCGTGACGTGTTCCAGGATGTGCCCCGGCCAGGTGCCTTCGCGCAGGCGCTGCAGGAAGCCGCCGCGCACGCCGGGGCTGCAGCGGTGTTCGATCAGGCCGGGCAGCCAGGTGGACAGCCGCTCGTAAAGCCCCGGAATGGTGTTCGACGGGTAGTCTTCCAGGGCGCCGATATCGACCCAGGCTTCAAGCACCGGGCGGTAGGTCCAAATGTTCGGGCCGCGCAAAGCCACGACATCGAGAAATTCAATGTCTTTGTCTTTCATGTTTTGGTGGGGGAGGTGCGCGTCGGCAGACAGGAGACCCCGGGGGAGAGCGGGCGGGGATGTCGGGCGGGAAGCAGGGCCGATGCGTGGGCGGGTGGTTTCCTAGGATGGAAATTGGTGAAATCGGCTGCTACTATACGCCGCCTTTTCCCGCCGATAAACTCGCGTTGTTGTACGGAAGGGACACGTTCGGCCAGGCCGACAACCCGGCCATGGCGGATCGCCATCCATGACTAAAAAGCAGCTTCTTTCCGGCGCTTGCGGGCAGGCGCCGGCCGCCCGGCACGATGCGGCGCAGTCCCGCCTCGCGCCGGGCGAAGCCATTCTGGCGCGGCTGGAAACCGACCTGGATGCGCACCTGGCCTTTCGGCCAGGATCGGTTGTCCTGACCGACCGACGCCTGCTGGCGTGCTGCCCCGACGATGGCCAATGGCGTGAATGGCCGGCCGCGCCGCGGCTGCGCCTGAGCCTGACCGACCACGCCGGCGTCGCCACGCTCGAACTGCGCGACGGTCCGGTGCGCGTGGCGGCCTGGCGCTTCACCCTGGCCCGCAATGCCGCCGCCCTGCGGCTGGTGGCGGCCTTCGACGCCGTGCAGGCCGGCCGGCAGGCCGGCGCGCCCGCCTGTTCCACTTGCCATTTGCCGCTGCCGGCCGGGCAGGCCGAATGTCCGGTGTGCGCGCAGGCCGCGGCCCGGCCGCCCTCGACCTGGGCGCTGCTGCGCCTGTGGCGTTTCGCCCGGCCCTACCGGGGCCCGCTGCTGGCCGGCTTCGTGCTGACCCTGCTGGCCACCGCGGCCACACAGGTGCCGCCTTATCTCACCATGCCCCTGATGGACGACGTGCTGATCCCGTTCCAGAACGGCGCGCCCATCGACTATTCGCTGGTGCGCCTGTACCTGGGCGGGCTGCTCGTCTCGGCCGCGCTGGCGTGGGGACTGGGCTGGGCGCGCACCTACATCCTGGCCTGGGTCAGCGAGCGCATCGGCGCCGACCTGCGCACCACTACCTACGAACACCTGCAGCAGCTGTCGCTGCAGTACTTCGGCGGCAAGCGCACCGGCGACCTGATCTCGCGCATCGGCAGCGAAACCGACCGCATCTGCATTTTCCTGTCGCTGCACCTGCTCGACTTCGCCACCGATGTCCTGATGATCGCCATGACCGCGGCCATCCTGGTGTCCATCAATCCGTGGCTGGCGCTGGTCACGCTGGCGCCGCTGCCGTTCATCGTGTGGATGATCCATGCGGTGCGCGACCGGCTGCGCCATGGTTTCGAAAAAGTCGACCGCATCTGGGCCGACATCACCAACGTGCTGGCCGACACCATACCGGGCATCCGCGTCGTGAAGGCCTTCGCGCAGGAAAAACGCGAAGTGCAGCGCTTTCGCGCGGCCAACAACCGCAACCTGGAAGTCAACGATCGCGTCAATAGTTTGTGGTCGCTGTTTTCGCCGACGGTGACGCTGCTGACCGAAATCGGCCTGCTGGTGGTGTGGGTGTTCGGCATCTGGCAGGTTGCCAACAAGCAGATCACGGTGGGCGTGCTGGCGGCTTTCCTGGCGTATATCGGCCGCTTCTATACGCGGCTCGACTCGATGAGCCGCATCGTTTCGGTCACGCAGAAGGCGGCTGCCGGCGCCAAGCGTATTTTCGATATTCTCGACCACGTATCCAGCGTGCCCGAACCCGACGCGCCGGCGCGCCTGGACCGCGTGGCCGGCCGCATCGAGCTGCGCAACGTGGCGTTCCGCTATGGCAACCGTTCGGTCATCCAGGGGCTCGACCTGGTCATCGCGCCCGGCGAAATGATCGGACTGGTGGGACACAGCGGCTCCGGCAAGAGCACCCTGATCAACCTGATCTGCCGCTTCTATGATGTGTCCGAAGGCGCGATACTCGTCGACGGCATCGACATCCGCAATCTGCGCATTGCCGATCACCGCCGGCATATCGGGCTGGTGCTGCAAGAGCCGTTCCTGTTCTTCGGCACCATCGCCGAAAACATTGCCTACGGCCGGCCCCAGGCCACGCGCGCCGAAATCGTGGCCGCGGCCCGCGCCGCCCATGCCCACGAATTCATCCTGCGCCTGCCGCACGGCTACGACTCGCTGGTGGGCGAGCGCGGGCAGGCGCTGTCTGGAGGCGAGCGCCAGCGCATCTCGATCGCGCGTGCCTTGCTGATCGACCCGCGCATCCTGATTCTGGACGAAGCCACCTCATCGGTCGACACCACCACCGAAAAAGAAATCCAGAAAGCGCTCGACAATCTCGTGCGCGGGCGCACCACCATTGCCATTGCCCACCGGCTGAGCACGTTGCGCCGCGCCGACAGGCTGGTGGTGCTGGATCACGGCCGCGTCGTCGAACAAGGACGGCACGAGGCGCTGATGGCGCGCCAGGGCGCCTACTATCGCCTGTACCAGGCGCAGGCCCGGACCGGCGAGGCCGACCTGCGCGACGACGCCGACGATGGCGACGACGATGATGCGCCCCACGCCTGAACCGCACGCGAGCCTGCCATGACGCTTCCCGCTTTCGACTTGTACCGCAACGCCCAGGGCAGGCTGGTGTACGTGCCCGTGGACGGGCCAGCGCACGAGGGCGTGCAGGCCGTGCGGGCGTTTCCAGTCAGCGCGCCCTCGCAGGGCGTGTCCATCATCAGCGCCGACGGCCAGGAACTGGCGTGGTTCGACGCCTTGGAAACCCTGCCGCCGCGCGCGCGGCAGCAGGTCGAGCAAGCCCTGGCCGGCCGGGAGTTCATGCCCGAAATCCAGCGCATCGAAACCGTGTCGGCGTTTGCCACGCCATCGGTATGGCAGGTGCATACCGATCGCGGACCGACCGAGTTCACCTTGAAAGGCGAGGAAGACATCCGCCGCCTGGCCGGCCAGATGCTGATGATTTCAGACAGCCACGGCATTCATTACCTGGTGCGCGACACCGCGGCGCTAGACCGCCACAGCCGCCGCCTGCTCGATCACTTCTTGTAGGACCGCCGGAATGGCGTGTGGGCTTCGAGTTCGCCCATATAGTCGTCCACGGCCTCGGTTTCGCGCTCCAGAAAATCCTCGATCGCGGCCGCGAAGCGCGGGTCGGCAATCCAGTGCGCCGACCATGTAGGGGTGGGCAGCAGGCCGCGCGCCATCTTGTGCTCGCCTTGTGCGCCGCCTTCGAAGCGCGCCAGGCCGTGCTGGATGCAGTAGTCGATAGACTGCAGGTAGCAGGTCTCGAAATGCAGGCCCGGCACGAACTCCAGCGCGCCCCAGTAGCGGCCGTACAGAGTGTCGCCACCCTGCATGTTCAACGCGGCCGCGATGGGTTCGCCGTTGCGCAGCGCCATGACCAGCACCAGCGCGCCGGGCAGGGCCGCGTGCAGGCGCTGGAAGAACTCGGCGCTGAGATAGGGCGGGTTGCCGTGGGCAAAGTAGGTATGCCGGTAGCAACGATAAAAGAACGCCAGAGATGCGGCGTCGATCTGCGCGCCGCTCAGCCAGCGGAATTCGACGCCGGCGGCCTGCACTTTCTTGCGGTCCTGGCGAATCTTCTTGCGCTTGTCGTGGTTCAGTTCCGCCAGAAAGGCATCCAGGCTGGCGTAGCCGGCATTGCGCCAATGGAACTGCACGCCCTCGCGCACCATGCAACCGGCCTGGCGCAGCGCCGCCAGATCGTCTTCGCCCGGAAACAGCACGTGCAGCGACGAGACTTTCAGGCCCTGTGCCAGTTCGACCAGGCCGCGAGCCAGTTCCTGGCGGTCCTCGGCATTGGCGGCCAGCAGGCGCGGACCGCCCACCGGCGTGAAAGGCACGGCGGCCAGCAGTTTGGGGTAATAGCGCAGGCCGTGGCGTTCGAAGGCATCGGCCCACGCGTAGTCGAACACGTATTCGCCGCGAGAGTGCCCTTTCAGGTATAGCGGCACGGCGCCGGCCAGCTGGTCGGCGCGCCGCAGCAGCAGGTAATACGGCGCCCAGCCCGTGTCCGGCGCCGCGCAACCGGTGTCGTGCAGGGCTGACAGGAACTCGTGGCGCACGAACGGCTGCTCGCCCGCCAGCGCGTTCCATTGGCATGCGTCCACACGGGACAGCGAGGTTTCGATGGCAAGACGGGCAGGGGGGCTCATGGTGCAATGATAAAGTCTGGCGTTGACAAGTTCCCGCGCCGTGCCGCAGCCCTTGCCTGCGGCCATCCGATCACCAGGCATGACCGATACCGCTTTTCCCGATTCCATCCGCCGGCTGGCCCTGGCAGCGCTGGCCACGCGCGCCTGGCCTGACAAGCTGGCCGCGGTGCGCGCCATTGGCGAGGCCGTTCCTGTCGACCCGGATACCCGGCTGGATGAACCTGCCGGCCTGCCCGGGCGTCCCGATGCGCCCGAGCTGGTGCCGCCGGGCCAGGTCCGGCAGCGCTCGGTGCAGTCGCCCGAAGGACGCGCCGCGCTGCTGCATGCGCTGGCGCACATCGAGTTCAATGCGGTCAACCTGGCGCTGGATGCAGTGTGGCGCTACGAAGCGATGCCGCACGAGTACTACCGCGACTGGCTGCGGGTGGCGCGCGAAGAGGCCTATCACTTCGAGCTCTTGAACGACCACCTGGGCAGCCTGGGCCATGTCTATGGCGATTTTCCCGCCCACAACGGGCTATGGGAAATGGCCGAGAAAACCCGCGGCGATTTGCTGGCCCGGCTGGCCCTGGTGCCGCGCACGCTCGAGGCGCGCGGCCTGGATGCCTCGCCGCTGATCCGCGACAAGCTGGCCGGCGCGGGCGACGCCGCCGGCGCGGCCATCCTGGACATCATTCTGCGCGATGAGGTCGGCCATGTGGCAATCGGCAACCGCTGGTATCGCCACCTGTGCGCCCAGCGCGGCCTGGACCCCGTGGTTTGCTATGCCGACCTGGCGCGCCGCTACGGCGCCCCGAAGCTGCGCGGTCCGTTCAACCTGGCGGCGCGCCGCCAGGCCGGCTTCGACGAGGCCGAACTGCAGGCCCTGCAGCAAACCTAGGCCGTGCGCGGTTACAGCGCGATACCACGCTAAGGCGTGGCCGCGCGGCGCCGGCGCGCGCCTGCCTATAGAATCGACGCCATGATCTCCCGATATTCGCCTTCCTTGCTGTGCCTGGCCCTGCTGGCGGGCGGCGTGCGCGCCGCGCCGGCCGCTGATGCCGCCGCCGCGTCCGCCGACACCGCCGCTTTCGCCGGCTGCCTAGCGCAATTGCGTGGCCAGGCGGCCAGCCAGGGCGTGTCCGCAAGCACGTTCGATACCTACACGCAAGGCCTCGCGCCCGACATGAGCGTGATCGCTTCGCTGGATGCACAACCTGAATTCAAGACTCCCATCTGGGACTACCTGGCCGCGCTGGTCGACGACGAACGCATCGCCGACGGGCGGCAGGCCCTGCAGCAGTGGCAGCCCGAGCTGGCCCGCGCGCAGACGCAGTTCGGCGTCGATCCGGCCACGGTGGTGGCGGTGTGGGGCGTGGAAAGCAACTTCGGCAAGAAGTTGGGCGGACGGCCGCTGCTGACTTCGTTGTCTACCCTGTCATGCTTCGGGCGCCGCCAAAGCTATTTCCGCGGTGAGTTCTACGCCACGCTGAAAATCATCGAGCAAGAACACGTGCGTCCCGAGCGCCTGAACGGATCGTGGGCGGGCGCCTTTGGCCAGACACAGTTCATGCCCTCCACCTATTTGCGCCTGGCGGTCGATTTCGACGGAGACGGACGCCGCGACCTGGTCGACAGCGTGCCCGACGCCCTGGCCTCCACCGCCAACTTCCTGAAGCGCGCCGGCTGGCAGTCCGGGCTGCCCTGGGGGTTCGAAGTGGCCCTGCCGGCGGGGCTGGATACCAGCATCGCGGGCCGCCGCAACAAACGCCCCATGTCGGCGTGGGCCGCGCAGGGCATCAAGCGCGTCGATGGCCAGCCGCTGCCGGCTGGCGATACCCAGGCAGGCCTGCTGCTGCCGGCGGGCCCGCAGGGGCCGGCCTTTCTGGTAACGCGCAATTTCGACGCGGTGTATTCGTACAACGCCGCCGAAAGCTACGCGCTGGCCATTGCCCATTTGTCTGACCGGCTGCGCGGCGCCGGCCCCTTTGCGCGGGCCTGGCCCACCGACGATCCCGGTCTGTCGCGCGCCGAGCGGCGCGAGTTGCAATCGCTATTGATCGCGCGCGGCTACGACATCGGCGAGCCCGACGGCCTGATCGGCGCGCGCACCCGCACCGCCCTGCAGGCCGTGCAGCGCGAAGCCGGCCTCGTGGCCGATGGGCGGGCAGGGCAGAAATCCCTGCTATGGCTGCGCCAGAACGCCGCCGACCCCCCCGCCGGCGTCAATGCGCCGCCGGCGCGTTGAATACGTAAGCGTCCATCGACAGCACGCCATGACTGATGCCGCCGTCCAGCACCTCTACCTCGGATCCCGGGGCGGCGGCGCCGGCGGCGATCAGCAGCGGCAGATAATGTTCGGCCGTGGGATGCGCGCGGCGCGCCTGCGGGGCCGCATCCAGGTAGCCTTCCAGGGCCTGGCGGTCATGCGCGCGCACCGCCGCGCGCGCCCACTCGGTAAAGGCTTGCACATAGGGTTCGTCGGCGCCGTCGCGCTGGCGGAATTCATACAGGTTGTGGGTCAGGCTGCCCGAGCCCACGATCAGCACGCCTTCGCCGGACAGCGGCGCCAGGTTGCGTCCCAGCTCCCAGGCCTGGGCCGGCTCCAGCGAGGCAGGCAACGACAGCTGCACCACCGGCACGTCGTGCGCGGGAAACATATGCAGCATGGGCACCCAGGCGCCATGATCCAGGCCGCGCCGGTCATCCAGCGCCACCGCATGGCCGGTCTGGCCCAGCAGTGCCGCGACGCGCGCCGCCAGGGCGGGATCGCCCGGGGCAGGGTATTGCAACGCATACAGCGGCGCGGGAAAACCGCCGAAATCATGAATGGTCTCGGGCCGCGTGGATGCCGTCACGGCCAGGCCGCGGGTCATCCAGTGCGGCGATACGATCAGCACCGCGGCCGGTGTCGGACGGCGTTGCCCCAGGGCCGCCAGCAGCGGCCCGGCGCGGCCGGGTTCCAGGGCGAAGGTGGGCGCGCCGTGGGACACGAAAAGAGTAGGCTGTGCTTGCATGGCAGAAAATCTCCGTTAAGGCTGGCCCGTGGCGGGGCAGCCCGTTTACTAGACTGTAATTGCCTAGTGAATAGAGATAAATAAGCCATTTGTGGAAACATTGTTCCAAGAATGGTGGGTAATATGGATCGCTTCGAAGAAATGCGCGTGTTCACCGCGGTGGTCGAGGCCGGCAGCTTCGTGAAAGCCGCCGAATCCCTGCGCATGTCCAAGGCGGGCGTCTCGCGCCACGTGACGGAGCTCGAAACCCGCCTGGGCGTGCGGCTCATGCAGCGCACCACGCGCCGGCAATCCCTGACCGAAGAAGGGCAGTTGTTCTATGAACGCTGCAAAATGCTGCTGGCCGAAGTCGAAGACGCCGAAACCGAAGTCAACAGCCGCAGCGGCGAGGTGGGCGGGCTGCTGCGCGTGAACGCGCCGCTGACTTTCGGCGTGCGCCACCTGGCGCCGCTGTGGGCGGTTTTCAAGGCCCAGCACCCCAGGCTGACGCTGGACATCACCCTGGCCGACCGCGTGGTCGACCTGGTCGACGAAGGCTACGACGTGGCTGTGCGCATTACGCAGCTGGCCGATTCCACGCTGGTCAGCCGCCATCTGGCCTCGACGCGCATGGTGCTGTGCGCCAGCCCCGCTTATATCCAGGCGCACGGCCGGCCCGAGCATCCCAAAGAGCTGACCATGCACGCCGCCATTGCCTACAGCTACTGGGCCGGCCGCGACGAATGGCGTTTCCATGGCAGCGAGGGCGAAGTCAGCGTGCGTATCCAGCCCATCATGCGCGCCAACAACGGCGACACCTGCATGCAGGCCGCGCTGGCGCACCTGGGCGTCATATTGCAGCCGACCTTTCTGGTTGGCGACGCCCTGCGCGCCGGCACGCTGGTGGAGCTGATGCCGCAATACCGCTGCGCCGAACTGGGCATCTACGCCATGTATCCCACCCGGCGGCACGTGCCGCCGCGGGTGCGCGCGCTGGTCGACTTCCTGGCCGGCCACTTCGCGCACGCGCCGTGGCCGGACTGACCCCGAGCGCCTTTTGCGGGCGGCGCCGTACCGCCCTTGTTTCTACGGCGATTCAAAAAGGAGCTTGTGCGATGCCTAGTAGTCTGTCTCGTTCTGCTCGTTCGTATGGCCTGGCGCTGTTGTGCTGCGCTGCCGTCGGCCTGGCGCACGCCGCGCCAGTGGCCGCGGTGCATGACGCCGCCCAGGCGCAGCGCCAACCCATGCTCGACACCATGCGCGACCTGGTCGGCATCGAGTCGGGCAGCAAAGACCTGGAAGGCCTGCAGCAACTTGCCGCGCTGGTGGCCGAGCGCCTGAAGGCGCTGGACGGTAAGGTCGAGATCATCACGCCCGCCGACATCACGCGCCTGGCCGATACGCCGGAACAGGTGGGGCCGATGGTGCACGCCGAATTCCAGGGCACGGGCAGCAAGAAGATCATGCTGATTGCCCACATGGACACGGTCTACCAGAAGGGCATGCTGAAAGACCAGCCGTTTCGCATCGAAGGCGAGCGCGCCTATGGCCTGGGCATCGCCGACGACAAGCAGGGCGTGGCCGCCATCATCCATACGGTGGCCTTGCTGCGCGAACTGGGCTTCAAGGAATACGGCACGCTCACCGTGCTGATCAATGGCGATGAAGAAATCAGTTCGCCTGGCGCGCGCAACACCATTACGCGCCTGGGCGCCGACCAGGACGCCGTGTTCTCGTTTGAAGGCGGCGGCAAAGACGGCAACCTGCGCCTGGCCACCAGCGGCATCGGCGCGGCCTACCTTACCGTCACCGGCAAGACTTCACATGCCGGCGCGCGGCCGGAAGGCGGCGTCAATGCGCTGTACGAACTGGCGCATCAGGTGCTGCAAATGAACGACCTGTCGCAGCCCGCGCAGGGGTTGAAGCTGAACTGGACCCTGGCCCAGGCCGGCACCGTGCGCAACGTGATTCCCGGCCAGGCCACGGCGCAGGCCGATGCCCGCGCGCTGAAGGTCGCCGATTTCGACGCGCTGGAGGCCGCCATGCGCGAGCGCATCCAGAAGAAGCTGCTGCCTGAGGCGAAGGTCGACTTGCGTTTCGAAGTGCGCCGTCCGCCGCTCGAAGCCACCGAGGCGTCGCGCCGCGTGGCCACGCATGGCGCGGCCATCTACAAAGAGCTGGACTTGCCGATGAAGGTGCTGGACGTGGCGACCGGAGGCGGTACCGACGCCGCCTTCGCCGGCGTGAAGGCGCGCGGAGCCGTGGTCGAGGGCATGGGGTTGAGCGGCTTCGGCGCGCATTCCAACGCGGCTGAATACGTGCAGATCGACACCATCGTGCCGCGCCTTTATCTTGCTGCGCGCATGATCATGGACATTTCGCGCGACCAGGTGCCGCTCAAGTAGCGCGCGTGCGCGTCGGCCGTGCGGTGTCCTGCAGATACTGCAGCATCTGCCGGGCATAGGCGGGCAGGTCGTCGGCGTGCCGCACGCATAGCAGCAGGTGGCGCTGCGCCCAGGGGGCGTCGAGCGCCACCGCCTTGATGCCGGTGGCGCGCGCACAGCGCCGCGCCGCCGCCCGCGGCACGATGCCTATGCCTATGCCGCCGCCCACCAGCCGGCAGATGGCGTCGAAGCTGTGCAGCCGCACACGGTAATTCAAGGTCGCCCCGGCGCGGCGCGCATGCAGGGCGATGTGGTCTTGCAGCGCGCTGCCCTCGGCCAGGCCGATGAAGTCATGGACCGAAATCTCGGCCAGGCCCGCGCTGGCCGATTGCGCCAACACGTGGCCGCGCGCCACCACCAGCACCAGCGGATCAGGGCGGAACGGATAGGCGTTCAGGCCCTGCAAGTCGGCTGAATCGGCCACGATGCCGATGTCGGCCGCGCCGGCGCGCATGGCATCGGCAATGTCGTCGCTGGGCCGTTCTTGCACGTCCACCGAGATGCGCGGGTGCTGCGCCAGGAAGCCGCACAGCGCATCGGGAAGGTATTCGCTGAGCGCGGCCGTGTTGCACAGCAGCCTGACGTGGCCCCGGATGCCGTGTCCGTATTGATCCAGCTCGCCGTGCATGCGTTCGACCTGCTGCAGTACGGCGCGGGCATGATGCAGCAGCGTCCGGCCCGCCGCCGTGACGTGTACGCCATGGCGCTGGCGCACTAGCAGCGGCACGCCCAGCGTGTCTTCCATGCCGCGCACGCGCTCGCTGGCCGACGCCAGCGTCATGTGGGCGCGCTGCGCGCCGCCGGTAATGGAGCCGGCCTCGTGAATATGCCGGAACAGGCGCAGGTCGGTCAGGTCGAAACGCATTGCTCGATGCTAGCACGCCAGAATCAGGACTAGCCTGAACCTGAGTTCGGAACATCCGCATTGGCATACTGGTAGCAGCCAATGAAAATAAGGTCTCTCGCAACACATTGCGGCACAGGCGAAAGATGGTCGCCTACGGTTGTGCCGAAACCTGGATACGCATGCATCTGTTCGAGTTCTTGCCGGCCATGCCGGCCACGGCGGCTGCCGTGTTCTTGCTGGCCGGCCTGGCCAAGGGCGTGGTGGGCATGGGCCTGCCTACCATTTCCATGGCCTTGCTAGCCTTGTTTATGCCGCCGGCGCAGGCCGCCGCGCTGCTGGTGGTGCCTTCGCTGGTTACCAATCTATGGCAGGCGCGGCCCGCGCGCACACTGGGGCCCTTGCTGCGGCGCGTCGGCCCCATGCAGATGGGCGCCTGCGTCGGCACGCTGGCCGGCGCCATCCTGCTCGGTCCCCCGGCCGGCGACCGGGGCGTGGCGGCGCTGGGCGCGGTGCTGCTGGCATATGCGGCCTGGGGGCTGTTCGGCACGCCGCCCGTGCTGTCCGCGCGCGGCGAGCGGTGGCTGGGGCCCTGCGCGGGAATACTCACCGGCGTCATCACCGCGCTGACTGGCGTGTTCGTCGTGCCCGCCGTACCGTATCTGCAGTCGCTGGCGCTGGACAGAGACGGGCTGGTGCAAGCCATGGGCGTGTCGTTCACGGTGTCCACGGTGGCGCTGGCGGCGGGGCTGTGGCTCAACGGAAGCTATGGCGCGAGTGCGGCGGGCGCTTCATTTGCCATGCTGGCGCCGGCCCTGCTGGGCATGGCCGCTGGCCAGCGCCTGCGCCGCACGCTGTCGCCGCGCATGTTCCGCCTGTGCTTCATGGCCAGCCTGGCGGCATTAGGGGCCTACCAGCTTGTCGAGGGGCTGGCGCCTTGAAAGCCCCGGCTAGCGGTGGAACCCGTACGACCGCATGATCTGGCCCACTTTCGGGCCCTTCAGGTAGAACAAGAACGAGCGGGCCGCCAGGTTCTCTTTGCCATTTTCCAGCAGCACCGCGTCCTGCCGGATCGGATCGTACAGCGTCGTCGGCACGATCCACGCCGAGCCACGCTGGATGCGGCTGTCCTTGTAGATGTGCGACAGCGTCACGAAACCCAGGTCGCTGTTGGCGTCCGCCAGAAAGCGGCGGGTATCCATCGTGTTGTGGCGTTCGACCAGCTTGTCGCTCACCGAACCGCTCAGCCCCAGCCGGTCGAGCACTTGCATGGCCGGGCGGCCATAGGGCAGCAGGTCGGGGCTGGCAACCGATAGCCGCTTGAACTGGTTGTCTTTCAGCACCTCGCCTTGCGGGTCAACATAGCCTTCGCGCGGCGACCAAAGCGCCAGCACGCGCATGGCGTAGGTGTAGCGCGTGCCCGGCACGGCCTTGCGGGCCGCTTCCAGGCGCGCCGGCAGCACGTCGTTGCCGGCCACGAAAACATCGTAGGAAGCGCCCCGCGAGATCTGGGCATAGAGCTGGCTGGTGGGGGCGGTGGACAGCACCACGACATTGCCAGTCTTACGCTGGAAATCTTCGGCAATGGCGCGGATCGGCGCCGCGACATCTGTTGCCACGGCCACCTGCACCTGTCCGGCGCGAGCCGTGGCAACCGTCATACAGGCAAGCAACAACGCGGCGGGAAGGCTGATGCGCGCATTCATCGGCAATCTCTGGCGCTGCGGCGCAGCGCGTTTTCTATCAAACAGGCGTGTGATTTGATCATATTCACGCGGCCGCGCCCACCCTGCCCGGGGGGCAAGGGCCTGTCATGCCGGGGCAAACGCCGGGAATGCAGGGTTTATTGCCCGTTGATGACTGGATTGAATGGCGCAACATCGAGTTACATACCGGCGAGGCCGGCCGGTCATCGCGGGGTCGCCGCTTGGCAAGAACTCCCATAGCGATGAAAATCCGTATTTTGTCTCGGGCCGCCTTGCGGACCTGCCCCATGCGCGATTCAAGCAGTATCGACATACGGCCGATCGCGCCGCACGATTCGATCCCGGAACTGACGGCGCTGCTGCACAGGGCGTACGCGTGCCTTGCCGCCATGGGCCTGCGCTACGTGGCCACCCACCAGTCGGATGACATCACCCGCCGGCGTATCGCCCAGGGCGAATGCCACGTGGCGGTGGCCAACGGCGTCCTCATCGGCACCATCGTCTTCAAGCCCATGGTCAACACCAGAGGCTCGCCCTGGCTCGACCGGCCGGACGTGGCCTCACTGGCCCAGTTCGCGGTCGACCCGTCATGGCAATCACAGGGGCTGGGCGGGCGCCTGATGGCGCTGGCCGAGGCGCGCGCCGCGCAGACGGGTGCCGCCGAAATCGCGCTGGATACCGCTGAATCCGCGGGGCATTTGATCGATTGGTATGCCAGGCGCGGTTATCGCCGTATCGAATACGCTCAATGGCAAGGCGTGAACTACCGCAGCGTGATCATGAGCCGGCCGGTGCCGGCCGTGGAACCGGCGCCAGACGCGCCATAATACGGGTCTTGCACTAGACCCCCGGCGCGCTTCGCTCAGGCGCTCATTGCCCGTAAATACCAGGTCGGGCCGCCGCAAGACTTCGCCCCGTCCATGCCCGATTCCACTGCACCCGTGTCCTCCACCTCCGTCCGCGTCGCCATCATCGGCGGCGGCCCGGCCGGCCTGATGGCGGCCGAAGCCCTCGCGCGGCAAGGCATACCGGCAGACGTCTACGACGGCATGCCGTCGGTGGGGCGCAAGTTCCTGCTGGCCGGCCGGGGCGGGTTGAACCTTACTCACAGCGAGCCGGCCGGGCGCTTCAACGCGCGCTACGGCGCGCGCAGCGCCGCCGTGGCCGGCTGGCTGGGCCGACTGGACGCCCAGGGCCTGCGCGATTGGGCGCATGGCCTGGGCGTCGAGACTTTCGTCGGTTCGTCCGGCCGGGTATTCCCGCGCGAGATGAAGGCCGCGCCGTTATTGCGCGCCTGGCTGTCGCGGTTGCGCGCCGCGGGCGTGCGCTTTCATATGCGGCATCGCTGGAGCGGCTGGCCCGCCGGCACGCCCATCGACCCGCGACGACTGCACTTCCAGACGCCGCAGGGGCCGTTGCTGGTGAGCGCCGATGCCGCCATTCTGGCCCTGGGCGGCGCCAGCTGGGCCAGGCTCGGCTCCGACGGCGCGTGGGTCGCCGGCCTGCAGGCGCACGGCGTAGACATCGCCGCGTTGCGTCCGGCTAATTGCGGCTTCGAGGCCGACTGGAGCGCGCACCTGCGCGAGCGCTGCGCCGGCATGCCGCTCAAGTCAGTTGCCATGGCGCTCGATCACGGCGGCGCGCCCGGCTCTTGGCGGCGCGGCGAGTTCGTGCTGACCGCCGCCGGCATCGAAGGCAGTCTGGTGTACGCCTTGTCGGCCGGGCTGCGCGATGCCATTGACGCAAACGGCACGACGCTCGCCTGGGTCGACCTGCTACCCGATCTGTCCGCCGAGCGTGTCCTGGCGCAGGTTGCGCATCCACGCGGCGCGCGTTCCATGTCCAGCCATCTGCAAAGCCGGCTCGGACTCAAGGGTGTCAAGGCCGCGCTGCTGCGCGAATGCGCGCCGCCACAGGCCTGGCAGGACACGGCGCTGCTGGCTCGCTGCATCAAGGCGTTGCCGCTGCGCCTGTTGCGCGCGCGTCCCATCGACGAGGCCATCAGCACCGCGGGCGGCGTGCGCCTGGAGGCCGTCGACGACGCGCTGATGCTCAAGACCGCCCCGGGCGTCTTCTGCGCCGGCGAAATGCTGGACTGGGAAGCGCCCACCGGTGGCTACCTGCTCACGGCATGCATGGCCAGCGGCGTGGTGGCGGGGGAGGGCGCGCGGGCGTTGCTGGCATCGTGATGCCCGCGAGGCCTGTTTAGCCCACTAAGAGGCCCCGCCAAGCCTCGCCAAGCCTCTAAGCCCCGTTAGTTCCGGTATCGGCCCGGCGCGGCAGCACCCAGTCCGGCCGAGCGAAGTGGCAGGTATATCCGTCGGGGAAGCGTTCCAGATAATCCTGGTGCTCGGGTTCGGCCTCCCAGAAATCGCCCGCCGGCTCGACTTCGGTAACCACCTTGCCGGGCCACAGTCCCGAAGCGTTGACGTCCGCGATCGTATCCAGCGCCACGGCTTTCTGCTGTTCGCTGGTGAAGTAGATCGCCGAGCGATAGCTCATGCCACGGTCATTGCCCTGGCGATTCGGCGTCGTCGGATCGTGAATCTGGAAAAAGAACTCGAGCAGCCGGCGATAGCTGATTTGCGACGGATCGAAAAGGATCTCGATTGCCTCGGCATGCGTGCCGTGATTGCGGTAGGTGGCATTCGGCACGTCGCCACCGGTGTACCCGACCCGGGTCGAGATTACGCCGGGCAGCTTGCGGATGAGATCCTGCATGCCCCAGAAGCACCCGCCTGCAAGTACAGCACGTTCGGTCGTCATGATATTTCCTTTACCTGGTCTAGATATTCGCCGTAACCCTGTTCCACCATCTGATCGCGTGGCACGAAACGCAGCGAAGCCGAATTGATACAGTATCGCAGACCGCCGCGATCACGCGGCCCGTCGGGAAACACATGCCCCAGATGGCTGTCGCCATGCGTCGAGCGCACTTCGGTGCGGATCATGCCGTGGCTCGCGTCGTGCCGCTCATTGATGTTCACCGGCTCGACCGGCTTGGTGAAGCTCGGCCAGCCGCACCCCGATTCATACTTGTCCGTAGACGAGAACAGTGGTTCGCCTGACACGATGTCGACATAGATGCCCGGCTCGGCGTTGTGCAGCAGGGCGCCGGTTCCTGGGCGCTCGGTTCCGCTTTGCTGTGTCACCCGGTACTGTTCGGGCGTCAGGCTGGCAATAGCAGCCTCGGTTCTCTTGTACGAAGTAGCCATGGTTCGCTCCATTTCACACGTTGCGGACGCCTGGGCGCAAGCCCGGCACGGATGCGCGCAGCAGGCACAATGATGCTGCGAGCAGGACGATATCCTTCAGCAGAAACTGGCCGGGCGCCGCCGAGATGGCGGGAAATCCGCCCGCGCTGGCTTCCGCCACGCCAGGGGTAGTGAAGAAAAAGGTCAGCGTGATCAGGTACGTGGCCGCGGACATCGCCGCGCCCAGCGCCGAGAAAGCCGGCTGGAACGCTCCCACAACCAGAGCCGCCGCCGTCGACAGTTCCAGCACGCCGATCACGTAGCTGGCGCCCTGGATGCCGAACAAGGTGTGCAGCCAGCTCATGATGGGGCTGTGCGCGATGAACGGCGCGATGCCATTCGCTTCGTACGCGGTGAATTTCATCGCGCCAAACCAGAGAAAAACAATGACGAGCGCCCACCTGAGCAGGGCCAGCGGCGCGGGCGATCCAGCGCCTTTTTCAGCGATTTGCAGTGGGCTTTGGTTTTCGGGGCGGGTCATTGCGGTTTCCTTTGGTTGCAAGCGTGGTCATGAAGAAAAAACGGTTTCAGGTCCTGGACGGCGAGCCGCAGGGCGTATTGAGCGATCCAAACGTTTCCATCGGGCAACTGGCGCAGCTTCGTTCATCGCAGTAGCGGCAGGTCGTGAGGGCGGAAAGGGCATCGTCCGGCAGTTTGGCGACCACGGTCTCGGCAATTCGCTCGAGCGCTTCCAGATCCTGCGCAGGCACGTGCGCCAGCAGCGCCTGCAGTGCCGCCTTGCGCAGCGCCAGGAGCTCGTCGCGCTGCCGCGAGCCGCTGGGCGTCAACGCCAGGTTCACCGTTCTGCGGTCTAGCGCCGACGGGCGCTTTTCAACGAAACCTCGCTCGACCAGGCGATCGACCAGGCGAACCGCGCCCGCGTGCGACAGGCGCAGAATCCGGCTGAGCTCGTCGATGGACAGCGCGGGAGAGTGGCCGATCACGATCACCGCGGCCACGGTTTCTCCGCCCAGCGACATGGCCTCGGCAACGGCCGCGCGCATGCGGTCGGTTACGCCCAGGGCCAATGCGCCAACAAGATTCACGAGACGGTCCGATATTTGTGCCATGGGGAATGCTCTATAAATGTATGAGTCATGCATATATTAAAGGAAGAACGTGCCGGAAGGCAAGCCCGGGGGCGGGCATCTTGGGGGGGGGCGTGCGCGGGTGGTTGAGGGCGTTCGCGTGGAAGGATGCGAAGCCAAAAGAAAAACGCCAAGCGAATCAATCGCTTGGCGTTGAATTGTGGTGGAGCCGGGGGGAATTGAACCCCCGTCCGCAAGCCCTCCGCAACCAGTTCTACATGCGTAGTCGGCCTATTTGGATTTAACCCTGGACTTAGCCAACCGACAGGCCGGACCAGGGCGATTCACGTAATTTAAGCCTGAACCGTGTGACCCCAGCGCAGACCGATTCCTTGTAAATGTCGCTGCTGCGGTTCGGGGTTGCCCCCTGGGAAGTTGCCTTCCCCCGCCTGACCCAAGGACAGATCAGTGCAGCGGCTCACCGCTTAAGCGGCGAGAGCGAAACGCTCGTCGTTGGCGTTTGTAGTGTTCCAGTGGATTAACGAGCTTACTGGTGCTCGGCATGCCCTGAGTTGTTTCGCGACCCACGTCGAATCCGGATCGGCCCCAAGTTGCTTGAATTGTACTCCAAATCGCCGGGAACAGGCAGGATTTCGCAGGGTTTTCAGGCGTTGACGCAGGGCTGGCGCCGCAGCGTCTGCGGCCGCGGGCGAGCGGTGGCGGCCAGCAGCGCGCCCAGGCCGATCGCGGCCAGCACAATACCGGCCGCGGCCACGCCCAGCGACGCCAGGCCGTGGTGATCGATGACGTAGCCGCCCACGATCGCGCCGATGCCGATACCGGTGTTGGCGCCGGAAATATTCAGCGATGCGGCGAAGGCCGGGGCCTCGGGAGCCGATTTCATGACGCGCACGTGGCACACGATAAAAAGCCCTGCCTGGGCGATGCCCCAGATACCCAGGGCCACGGCCAGCGGCCCCGGCGTGCGCATGACCGGCCCCAGCACCGCCAGGCCGGCTGCCATCAGCGCCGAGAACAGCAGGGTGGCCCCCAGGGCGCTGCGGTCGGCCAGCCGGCCGCCGACCCAGTTGCCAAGCAGCCCGATGGCGCCGAAAGCCATCATCGACCAGCCGATCCATTGCCCGTTGAAGCCGGCCAGCCGTTCCAGCATGTCGGCCAGATAGGTGTAGGCGGTGAACATGCCGGTAAAGACCAGCAGCGACAGCAGCACGTGGCCCACCACCCGGGGGTTGCGCAGGATGCGCAACTGGGCGGCCAGCTTGATGTTCTGCGCATGGCGGGGCGGACGCGGGAAACAGGCCCACAGCAGCAGCGCCTTGGCGAACGCCAGCGCCGCCAGCGCGCCGAACGCGGCGCGCCAGCCGAAGGCATCGGAAATCAGCACACCGATGGGAATGCCGAACACGGTAGCGGCCACAATGCCGAACGCCACCATCGAGATGGCCCGGCCGGCGCGCGCCGGGCCGGCCAGTTCAACGGCGGTGGCGCTGGCCAGCGACCAGAACACCGGCAACGCCAGGGCCGGGACAAAGCGCGCCACCGCCATGATGCCGATATTGGGCGCCAGCGCCGCCAGGGTGTTCGAAGCGCCGAACAGCGCCAGCACGCCAATGAACAGGCGCTTGCGGTCGATGTTGGTCATGAGCGCCGTCAGCATCGGCCCCGTGGCCGCCACGGTGAAGGCGAACAGCGTCACCAGCAGCCCCGCCTGCGATACCGACACGCCCAGGTCGCGCGCCAAGGGAGGCAGCAGGCCGACGATCAGGAACTCGGTCGTCAGAATGGTGAAACCGGCGGTGGAAAGCAACAGGATGGGCAACAGCATAGACAATTCCTGGCGCGGCACGGGGGGCGCCGCGCGTAATGAACGGGCAAGGGAAAGGCTGGAGTGCGGCCCGGCAAAGCCGGGTGGCGCCGCGGACGGGGCGCGCCGCGAGAGTGGGGCGGCCGGCCGGTGGCAAGAGCAGTGCGTCAGGAATGCACTGTACGGTACGGGCTCAGCCGGATAAAGAGGGGAAATTCGGCATGACTATTCATGCCAGGCGAACAGTGCTCCGGGGCCGCGCAGTCGGCCCCGGTTTACCCGGCACTAGCGTGCGTCGCGCGGCAGCAAGGGTTCAATGGCGCCCCACAGCTCGTCGGGCGTGGCGGCGCAGGCTTCGGCCGACCAGGTGGTGATGTTCTCATCCGTGCCCAGGTAGCCGTACGCCGCCGCCACTGCCGGCATGCCGGCGGCATGGGCGGCCTGGATGTCGCGCAGGTCGTCGCCCACGTACACGCAGCGGTCGGTGGCGAAGCCGGCCTCGCGCGCGGCATGCAGCAGCGGCAGCGGGTGCGGCTTGGAATGTTCGGTGGTGTCGCCGCACACCAGTACCGCGCTACGGTGCGTCAGGCCCAGGAATTCGACAATGGGCAGGGTCAGGTGGGTGACCTTGTTGGTGACGATGCCCCAGGCCAGCCCGCGCTCGTGTATGCCGTCGAGCAGGGCGGCAATACCGGGAAACAGGCGGCTGTGCACCGTGGAGCCCGCCGCGTAGTCTTCCAGGAACTGCAGCCGGGCTGGTTCGTAGTCGGGGTGGTCGGGCAGCAGGCCGAGGGCGATGCGCAGCAGCCCGCGCGCCCCTTGCGAGGCCACCGGGCGCAGCGTTTCGTAGGGCAGGGGTTCCAGGCCGCGCCGGGTGCGCTGGCGGTTCGCGGCGGCGGCCAGGTCGGGGGCGGTATCGGCCAGGGTGCCGTCGAAGTCGAACAGGATCAGGGCGCTCATTTGCGGGCGGACATCAGGTAGTTCACGGAAGTATCGCCAGACAGGCTGTACACCTGGGTGATCGGGTTGTATTCCATGCCGCGCATGCCCATGGGCTGCAGACCCGCCTGGCGCGCGGCGGCGGCCAGTTCGCTGGGCTTGATGAACTGCTCGTGGCTGTGGGTGCCGCGCGGCAGCAGGCGCAGCACGTACTCGGCGCCGATGATGGCGTACAGGAACGACTTGGCGTTGCGGTTCAGGGTGGAAAAGAACACCCAGCCGCCCGGCTTGGCCAGGGCCGCGCAGGCGCGCACCACCGAGCCGGGGTCCGGCACGTGCTCGAGCATTTCCATGCAGGTGACGATGTCGTAATGGCCGGGTTGCTCGGCAGCCAGTTCTTCGACGGGCACGGCGCGGTATTCCACCTGCACGCCGGATTCCAGTCCGTGCAGGCGGGCGATTTTCAGCGAGCGCTCGGCCAGGTCGATGCCCGTGACCCGGGCGCCCGCCGCGGCCATGCTTTCGGACAGGATGCCGCCGCCGCAGCCGACGTCCAGCACGGCCTTGCCCGCCAGGCTGCCGGCGCATTGCTGGATCCAGTCCAGGCGCAGCGGGTTGATGGCGTGCAGGGGCTTGAATTCGCTTTCGGGGTCCCACCAGCGGGCGGCCAGGGCTGCGAACTTGTCCAGCTCGGCCTGGTCGGCGTTCACGCCGGGGCGGGCGGATGCATGAGTTTGGGTGGTCATGGGCAACTGGGCGCGGCCGCGCCGGATGAAAAAAAGGGCCTCGCAGTGCGAGGCCCTTCATTGTAGCGGTTAGCGCGTCGATTAACGGCGGCTACCCACGACTTCGATTTCAACGCGGCGGTTCTGGGCACGGCCTTCACGCGTCTTGTTGGAAGCGACGGGCTGCAGTTCGCCCTTGCCTTCCGTGTAGATGCGGTTGGGGTCGACACCCTTGCTGACCAGGTACGACTTGACCGAAGCGGCACGGCGCTCGGACAGGCCCTGGTTGTACTTTTCGGTACCGATCGAGTCGGTGTGGCCAACGGCGATGATGGTTTCGAGGTCGATGCCTTGGGCTTGCTGGGCAACTTGATCCAGCAGCTGGCGGCCTTCCGGCTTCAGGGTCGATTTGTCGAAGTCGAAGAACGTGTCGGCGTTGAAGACGACCTTGGTGGCCATCGGCGTCGGCTTGGCGGGCGCCTGAGCCACCGGCACGCCGTCGCAACCGGGGATGCCGGTCGCCGGGGTCCAGAAGGCATCGCGCCAGCACAGTTCATTCGTGCCGTTCATCCACACGTCGCCGAACGGGTTGCGCCAGTTGTCCACGGTTTGCGCGGAAGCTGCACCAGAGGCCGTAACGGCGGCGAAGGCGAGCGCCAGAGCGAATTTGGAGGGTTTGTTCATGTTTCTCCTCGTTGAGCTTGAAGCTGGATAAGTGACTCGCAGCGAACCCCCGCCGCATATCAGGAAAACGGGGCCAGT